>JAAUYH010069541.1_pt1 | contig 23922 bp, 20 predicted proteins | sample 7278061 | NCBI WGS metagenome assembly JAAUYH01 (sample SAMN14350203, study PRJNA611818) | marine sediment metagenome | isolation source: surface marine sediment (0.6m) | place: French Polynesia: Moorea | collected 2018-08 | reverse complement strand
TTTCTTATTTAGCTGTCGCCTTTTCTTTTTGTAGAGCTTGATAATTTTTTCTTGCCATTCGGGACTAATACGGAATTGTCCTTTGTCAGACCGAACAGTTGAAGTTAATGCAGATAGTCCTTCCTGTTCGACTTTTGCAACCATGCGACGAATAGTTCTGGTACTTTTTTCTAATTTATCTGCTGCTTCTTTAATTAGCCTAGTTTTCGTTTTAAGGTTGCTAGCGTGACGAATTCCTTCAATTAACTCCATCTTCAGCTTGTCTGTTTCGGAAAGCTCAGAAAAAATTGTGTATTCTTTATCTTCGGATACGTCTGTAATAGCTATTGAGCCATCTTCAGGCAATTTTTCTGGAGTTAAATTAACCATATTGCGCACCGCGAAGCGGATCTCTTCGAGTACGCCTTACTTAAATCAATTGTTCTATTATTTTAGCGTTATAAGCAATAATAGCGAAATTTATTCATTCTCTTTGTTAAAATTTGTTAATTAAAATTATGGCTTATTTAACGCTCTTCTTGGACTCTGGGGGAGAGACCTGCAGAGGCTAAACCTTGTATTTCTCAATTTACTGACTGTTGTACAAACTTGTCGTCGTCAAAAACCTTCAGTTATTAATTTCTTTGAATAAGCTTTAATGGCGACAGTAGATTATTCAGAAATGCCAACTCTTATTATTTAATTGAATGCTTTATGAGTTGGCGCTCGCTTTTACCTGAATGTTTACCCATTTTCATCTTGAGTTTCTGGGGATTTCAGCTATTTCTTAGCTTTCGGCTTTTTTCTGAATTATCAGTTTGATTGCTGCTTTTCACGTTAATCAATAACTTAATCATTCAAAAAAAATATTTTGGTCGAAAAATAAGTAGGGTTAAGTTTTTTAAGGTGAAGGTTTAAAGCTAACCTATTCGGTATAAGTTAACATTAAGAGCTTAGATTTGTTCTTCAAGAAAACAAGCTACAGCTCATTTTTAATAGATTCACCAGGTTTTCTGACCCTTCAAGGTGTTTTTATTGTCACAATTCTGGAGTTACAGCTAAATTATGCTACATGCTTTAGATGAAACTTTAAAAAAATTATTGGAAGAAGAATTTCCCAAGGAGCTCCTTAAGACTTCTCCTGGAGAATCTCCTCGCGACTTGAAAGTTAGTTTTGAGACACCTTACAAAGGAGCAATAACGGACAAGCCAGCTATTAACTTGTTTCTGTATGATGTTCAAGAAAATCTGGATTTACGCAATAAAAACTGGACTGTCGAACGCAAAAATAACAACGGTAAAGCAGTTAAGAAACGTCTGCCAGCGAGAGTAGATTGTTCTTATTTGATTACTGTTTGGAGTGATAATGATGACTCGACAACAGAACATCAACTTTTGGGAGGAGTGATGAAGCTTCTACTAAAACATTCCACAATTCCTCAAGTTTATATTTCAGACGAACTACAAGGACAGGAGCTACCATTAAGACTGGTTAGTCTACGTCCCAGTAGTTTACAAAGTTTTGGAGAATTTTGGCAAGCGATGGGTGGTAAAGATGGAACTAAACCCAAGGTTGTATTGCATTGTACCGTTACTATTTCTGTTCCGATAGATGAAGTAGGAGAAGAAGTGGGACTGGTTGGAGTTTATCAAACTAGTTCTCAATAGTTTCTGTGAGGAAAGCGTAATGTTGACAATGCAAATATCTAATTCTCAAGTTGCGATCGCTGGTAGGGTTCTGGAAGGAGAAACGAAAGAACCAATTTCTGGTGCAATGGTTGAAATTATCGAAATGCCAGAGAAATTCAATGATATTTTATCCCTGAAAGCACTGCAATACGGGTCGCAGTGGGAAAAAATAAGCGATCGACCTGACCGCAAAATTACCGCTAGTGATGGTTCTTTTTACTTTGTCAATTTACCTCCAGGAGAATACAAACTTAAAGCTTCTTTACTAGGTAGTGGAACTCGCTATAAAAATAGAGAACAAGAAATTATAGTAAAAGACGTAAATCAAACATTGATGACGGAAATTGATCTTTTACCAACCGGATCTGCTACAGGTTATCAACAACAAGTTTCCCAGCCACTCGAAATTCAACAAGGGGAAGTAATCAGCAATCAAAATTTTTCCCTGAAACCACAATAGCTAGTCAATTAAATCAGGAGTACCTAAAATGGCAACTTATCTTTCTCCCGGTGTTTACGTCGAAGAAATTCCTTCCGGTTCAGCTCCAATTGTCGGAGTTGGCACTAGTATTGCTGCTTTTATTGGCACGATATACAACATTGATAAAGTGGAAGGAGAGACGGTCGGAACTGGAGATAACACAACAACTTCTTTTGAACTTAGCAATTATCCAGTTGTAACTAGTGAATTTAAGGTTAAGGTTGGTGGACAGCAAATAGAAGGTGTTTCTCTGACAAATGATGATAATGCCCGAAAATCTCAACTTGTATTTGACACTCCACCTCCATCTGGGGAAATTACCGTTGATTACTATCAAAAGCAATCAGTTCCTACTCCTACCTATAACATTAATAAAGTGGAAGGAGAGACGGTTGGAACTGGGGATGGCACAAAAACTACTTTTGAACTCAGCAATTATCCAGTTGCGACTAGTGATTTTCAGGTTAAGGTTGGTGGACAGCAAACAGAAGGTGTTTCTCTGACAAATGATGATAATGCCAAAAAATCTCAAGTTGAATTTAGTGCAGCACCTGCATCTGGGTTAGAAATTACTGTTGATTACTATCTGAAATCCGTCTCGGAAGGAGAAATTAAACTCTGTACGAACTTTAGTGAATTTAAGAACTTCTTCGGTGACTTTTTGGCTCCTAGCGGCGATACCCAAGGACAAAATACTTTAGCTCATGCAGTTTATGGTTTTTTTAGAAATGGGGGAACTCGTTGTTATGTGACTTGGATAACTGGCGAAAGCAAGGTTAGTGGCGTTTTGGATGATTTTGAAGCTATTGATGAAATTACCATCGTTGCTGCCCCAGGAAATCCAGTTTTGAGGGATGATAATAGTTGGGATGATATTAGGGATGATATTAGGGATGATATTAAAGACCATTGTGAAAAAATGGGCGATCGCATTGCTATTCTAGATAGTAAAGATACCATCGACCTTAGTAGTACCGGAGTTGTTGATGCCCTCAAACCCTTCAATTCTGACTACGCAGCTTTGTATTTTCCCTGGATTCAAGTTTACGATCCAGCCAGCGAAAGTAATATTTATATTCCTCCTAGCGGTCATATTGCTGGGGTTTACGCCAGGGTTGATGGACAAAGGGGAGTACACAAAGCTCCAGCCAATGAAACTATTTTGGGAGCATTAGATCTAAAATATAACCTCAGCAAAGCCAAACAAGACGGACTCAACCCAGATGGGATTAACTGCATTCGTAAGTTAAATGGGAATATCCGCGTTTGGGGTGCACGGACTGTGGGTGGTGATGCCAATGGGGAATTTAAATATGTAAATATTCGCCGTCAATTTTGCTATCTACGAGACTCGATTGATAAAGGGATCCAGTGGACAGTTTTTGAACCCAATGACGCCGAACTCTGGGCAAAAATCCGCCGTAATGTTAGTGCTTTTTTGGTGAACGAATGGCGCAATGGAGCATTATTTGGTGCAACACCCCAAGAAGCTTTTTATGTGAAATGCGACGAGGAAACTAATCCCCCAGAAGTCCGAGATTTGGGTCAAGTTATTACAGAAATTGGCGTAGCAGTGATTAAACCCGCAGAATTTGTGATCTTCCGTCTCAGTCAATGGGCGGGTTCGGGATCATAGTTAGTTAATCAAGCCAATTGCGACCCTGCTTCCTGTTAGGAGAAGTTGCTGATAACCCAATATCCCCTGCGCTTAGGGCATTAATCCTATGCAAACTATAGAGCCAAAAATCCCAGGTATTTTTCTCAACCAGATTGTACCCACATCAGAACCTGAATTATTGACAGGGGTTCCGATCTTCTTTGGCTTGGCAAAAGCAGAACGGGATGAACCAAAAAAGCTAACTTTGGGGACTCAGTTTGACCAACATTTTAGTCAGGTTGAGGGATATTTGAAAGATGCAGTCAACGGATTTTTTGCCAATGGAGGTGGTCTTTGTTATGTCATTGCCTTAGCAAATAATACTATTGATGCTCTGCAACAAGGTTTAGAGGCAAGCGAGGTTCTAGAAAATACTGATTTGGTTTGTTTTCCCGATATCATGCTGGCATCAGAAGCTGAAATTATTCAAATGCAGCAAGCGGTTTTAGAACATTGTGACCGCATGGGCGATCGCTTTGCGATTCTTGATACTTTGAATATTGCTGATTTAGGAAAACTAGATGAGCAAAGACAAGCGCTTAAGAGCCATAATGGAGCCTTATATGCACCTTGGCTCAAGATAGAGGAGCGCATCGAGCCGATTCCTCCTTGCGGTCATGTTGCTGGGATATATGCCAGTCGCGATCGCACGGTTGGGGTACATGGTGCACCAGCAAATATTCCCCTTGAAGGAGTACTAGATCTGAGCTGGGCTCTAACTCCAGAGCAACAAGCACAACTGAATCCCCAAGATGAGTCAGGAATCAATTGTATCCGTAGCTTCCGAGGACGGGGTATCCGAGTCTGGGGAGTGCGTACCCTTAGTTCCTTGGCTGAATGGCAATATGTCAACGTGCGTCGCCTATTTCTGACTTTTGGACGCTGGGTAAATCAGAATTTAGCAGATACGGTGTTTGAACCTAATGCTTTTCCTTTATGGGTAAGAATACAAAGAGAATTGAGCGTCTATTGTGAATCTTTGTGGCGACAAGGTGCGCTCCAAGGTGCTGTTCCCCAAGAGGCATTTTATGTGAAATGCGATGAGGAAACTAACCCCTCTGAAAATCGAGAGGTGGGACAGGTTATAGCAGAAGTTGGTTTAGCGCCCTCTATTCCGGGGGAATTTATTCAACTCTTGCTGGTTCAAAGTAGTAGCGGAATTACAGTCACCTAAATGACTGGTAACTGATAACTTTTGTACGGGCGAATGGCCATTCGCCTCTACTGATAACTGATAATTAAGGAGATTATTTTATGCCGACACTTGCTAACCCCCACGACCCCTACAGTGGTTATAATTTCTGGGTTGAATGGGATGGTATTGTCCATGCTGGTTTTAGTGAATGTAGTGGTTTAACAGCTACTCGCAATTCGAGTGATTATAGAGAGGGAACGGATAAATCGTTAGGTAAGCGTAAAGTTCCCGGTCTGAATGATTATGGCAACATCACCTTGAAACGGGGGATTACTGATAATCAAGAACTATGGGAATGGCACAAAAAATTACAAAATGGAGAGACAGATCGGCGTAATCTTTCGATTATTTTGGCAGATGACCAAGGAGCAGAAAAAATTCGCTGGAATTTGGAAAACTGCTGGCCGACAACTTGGAATGCTCCAGATTTTAACTCTACTTCTGATGAAATTGCCATAGAAACCTTAGAACTGGTTCATGAAGGCATCACCGTTGGGTGACATACTCCCAATGCTAATTGCTAATGCAATATAGCGTGGGCTTCTCAACTCACATTGAGAACTTGGTGCTTCATCGGGACTCTACTGAGTCTTCCTCCACACCCAGCTTGACCATCAGACCTTCGACGGCTGCGATACCTCGATTTACCAAAATCTTCCCACTAGCCACATCGCGAGGCATAACGACATGACATTCTGGACAACTATGTATCCTGACGCTCAGATCTTTAGGCACATCAGCCCCACATTCAGGGCAAAGTTGGCTACTACCTCTAGCATCAACTTTTTGATGGTAAGTCCCAGTCTTTTGACAAACCCAACTCAGGATATTGAGAAATTGTCCTGGCGCACTATCAAGAACGTGCTTTGCCAACATTCCTCGGCTCAAACCCAAGATATTCAAGTCTTCAGCAAAAATCATTCCTGCTTGACGACAAAGATAGTGACTAATCTTGTAGTGAAAATCTTTTCGCTGATTTCCAATCTTTTCGTGCAACAAAGATATTTTCTTAGCCAATGCCTGATAAGACTTACTTCCTTTTTGTTTCTTACTCAGTCTGCGTTGCAGCCATTTAAGCTTGCTTTGAGACTGAATGTAGAACCGAGGATTATCTATCAATTCACCTTGACTTGTAGCAAGAAAACTAGAGATCCCCCAATCAATTCCCAGTGGTTCACCATGAGGCATAGCACCAGGGATAAATATGTCAGACTGCAAAATCAGTTGAGCATACCATCCCGAAGCTTTCATCAACACCCGAACCTGCTTTACGATAAATCCTTCTGGGATAGATCGATGCAAAACAATCGGCATCTTTCCTACTTTTGGTGCCGAAAATAATGATTACCCAACAGTTTGCTATTGCAGAGTCAGCAGTCATGACCAAAAGCAAGATTTAAAAAGACAACAAGAATTACTTGAAGCATATTGTGCAGCAAAAGGGTGGAAAAGTCTAGTTATTTCTGACTTAGGCTCGGGGATGAACTATAAGAAAAAAGGCTTGCAAAAACTCTTAGAAATGATTCTTCATCGCAAGATAAAAAGATTAGTTTTAACAGCGAAAGATAGACTATTGAGATTCGGTTCAGAATTAGTCTTTACATTATGTGAAATACAAGGCATAGAAATAGTAATAATTCATCAAGGAGGACAACCAAGCTTTGAGGAAGAGCTAGCATCAGATGTACTAGAAATAATAACAGTATTCAGTGCTAGACTTTATGGAAGTAGAAGTAAAAAGAATCGTAAATTAATGGAAACTTTACAAGCTGTCCTAAAGGATACCGCTGCGCATAAAGGTGATAAAATAATTGCCAGTTTAAGTCAAGAATAAAATGCCTCAGAGAACTACCGTGACAGAACTACCAATAAAGCTACATGAATTTGTGGCAGATGTTTCGCGGTTAGTTTATCCTGCCAGATGTGAATATGTGAATCGATTACTGGCAGGAGAAAAAGATAGCTTAATAATTAAAGAAATTCAACCCAAGTATGGCATAAACAAACGTCAAGCTAATGGTCTTAGAATAGAAGTCTTAGCTGCAATAAAATCAGCAAAAGAGTGTAGACAAGAGCATATAAAGAAAGTCAAAAACCAAATTAAATCTACCATTACCTGGCTCAAGAAACAGCAGGAAAAACTTAAAACCCTGCCCAATGCTTGTGACCTAAAAACCAAAAGAAACTGTCGGAGTAACAAGAGATTTGCCATTCATCAGAAAAAGCGAAGATTATATTTATTAGAAAATAAACTCAATCATCTCCGAGATAAGCCAATAGAAGTAACTATTGGTCAAAAGAGAACTCAGTATTTGACTGTCGGTAGTAAAGGAGAAAGTTGTGGCAATCAAATTGCTCAATACGATGGCAATAATATTGTTTTCCGAGTACCTTATGCTTTAGAAGAAAAATATGGGAAATACATTCATGCGCCATTAAAGTTCCCTTACAGGCAAGAATGGATTAAAGATGCCATAAAAAATAATCAAGCTTTAACTTATCGCATTTATGCCAAAGATTTGAGATGGTTTATCGCTTGTTCTACAGAAATACCAGAACCAGAAAGAATTAGTTATTCTCCGCATTATGGATGTATTGGCATTGATATAAATCCCCATGTTATTGGCTACGCCAGAACCGATAGAGATGGAAATTTAAAAGAAAAAGGACAGATTAAGTTTAACCTTCACTCCAAAAGAAAAAATCAACAATTAGCAATTGCTAATGACGTTTGTAATAGGATTGTTGATTTATGCGTTAAGAATAAGTCTCCTTTAGTAGTTGAAAAATTAGATTTTACTGCCAAAAAAGCGCAAACTCAAGAGCGAGGAACTCGCTACAGTAGAATGCTCTCGAACTTTAGTTATGGCAAAATCACAGAATTATTAATCCAAAAAACACAAATGGCTGGGATAGAATTAATCTTCGTATCGCCAGCCTATAGTTCGATTATTGGGTTAGTAAAATATCTCAAGCTTTACGGACTTAGTTCGGACACTGCATCAGCATTAGTTCTCGCCCGTCGTGCTATGAGATTATCCGAGCGCATACCTCTCCACAACGCCTATCCCATAATGAATATAGGAAAGCACGTTTGGACTGCATGGTATGCGCTCAATAAAAAACTGAATAAACAGTTGTGTCTGAGACGACATAGCTATTTTAGCTTCTCTCACAGAGAACTTGAGGTCATGCTAGAGAATGAATTTTTAGCAATAGCTAAGAAGGGGTTTTCTAACAAGCGTTCACGCACTTCGAGAGTTCGGTGTAAGTCCGAAGGCAAGTAATCTAACCGTTAGGATTACGACTCAATAGATTTGTTGAGATTTTTATTAACGGTATCCATGTATCTCAAAGCAAAATCAAAGATTATGGCGTGGGACTTATAGTCCCCAAAACCCTCTAAAAGTTAATACTTCCGTTTAGTAAAATTATGCAGCAAACTGAATTTCCTTTTATCTTGCCCCAAGGATATCTCGACTCAGAAGGAAAGACCCACAAAGAAGGCATTATGAGGCTGTCAACTGCCTATGATGAAATTACTCCGATGCGAGATCCCAGGGTGCAAAGAAATCCTGGTTATTTGGTGATTATTCTGTTAACAAGGGTGATTACAAAATTGGGAACTTTAGAACAAATTAATACCAAAGTAATTGAGGGTTTATTTTCAGGAGATTTAGTCTATTTGCAGGATTTTTATCAAAGAATTAACCAAAATGGTCATAGTCGTCTTCGGGTAGCTTGTCCCCATTGTGAGGGGGAGTTTGAAGTGGAGACTGTTCCTGTGGGGGAGTAACTTGCTACCCCCCAGAAAGACTTAAGGAGGAGGTAGCTTACCTGGCTTACCATTTTCACTGGTCTGACGATCGAATTATGGCCATGGAACACCGAGAACGTCAGGAATGGGTAAAGCAGGTGGCACAAATTAATCAGCGACTCAACGATCGGAGCAACAATTCCTAGCATGAATCCCCAGTTTGAAAATTTAAAACAAGCTTTAGCCGCAGGCTCAACCCTCAGTTTAGTAGGACACGATCCCTATATGGCTTATAACTTTGCCGTAGAAATTGGGGGAGTTGTTATTGGCGGTTTTAGCGAAGTTAGTGGTTTAAGTAGCGAAATTAATTTGGAATCCTATGAGGAAGGAGGATTAAATGACTATGTTCATCAATTTCCCAAACATACTACCTATCCGAATTTGGTTTTAAGTCGAGGTTTAGTCAATATTGATTTATTTTACACCTGGTATCAAGCAACGAGTCAAGGGTTAATTCAACAGTTAAACGGTACGATTCTCTTACTTAATAGTCAACAAATTCCAGTGATGTGGTGGACGTTTAAAAAAGCATATCCTGTCAAGTGGGAAGGACCTCAATTTAACGCTGGTAGCGACGAGATCGCCGTAGAAAAAATTGAACTCGTGCATCAAGGAATTTCCAAGTTATAGAATTATGGCAAATTTATCCTCCAATTGGCAAGATTCCCTCAATCAAAAGTTGGTCAATCGACTCGCTCGTCCCTTACGTCAATCGGGGATGATCAAAATGGCGATGACTCAGCGCATAATTAATCGTTGCGATCGCTTTTTAAACCGCTTACCCCTCTTGAATCAACAAATGCAGCGTTGGGGCAACAATATTACCTTCTCATCTAATGATGTTCCCATTGTTTATGCACAACCTGTTTCTTCGGCACAAGAAGGAGCAATAGCAAGCAGAGACCAGAATGTTCAACCAACTGTCGCTCAGAATAATCCTTCAGTTCCCCTAATCCAGCGAAAAGTAGATTCTTCTCAAACTTCACCAGTTCAAATTAATCAGGGGGAGCAGAGGGAGCATGGGGAGAAAAAAAATACCGAATTGAATCAAGGGCAACTTCTTAATACTAATTCTCCATCGCGATCGCATTCAGATGAGGTAACTATCATCAATCAAACTGTTACTTCTGACTCAGAAATGCCCTTGGTTTCACCTCAAGCTATTTCTGAGGAATTAGAGTCAACGGAAAAACTGCCACTACAAGCTAAATTTAGTGACTCGCCAACAACTTCAGCCCATCCCTCTCAGATTAATTCTGAGCTGCGATCGCATCTAGATGAGGTAACTATCATCAATCAAACTGCTACTGCTGAGGAGGCAATGCCCAAAGTTTCTCCTCAAGCGATCTCTGAGGAATTAGAGTCAACGGAAAAACTGCCGCTACAAGCTAAATTTAGTGACTCGCCAACAGCTTCAGCTAATCCATCTCAAATAAATCCCAATCCGCGATCGCGCTCTCACACAGATGAGGGAACGATTATCAATAATCAAACTGCTACTTCTGACTCGGAAATTCCTTTAGTTTCTCCTCAAGCTATCTTTGAGGAATTAGAGTCAACAGAACAACTGCCGCTCAAAGCTAAATCTAGTGACTCGCCAACAGCTTCAGCTAATCCATCTCAAATAAATCCCAATCCGCGATCGCGCTCTCACACAGATGAGGGAACGATTATCAATAATCAAACTGCCGCTTCTGATTCGGAAATGCTCTTAGTTTCTCCTCAAGCGATCTCTGAGGAATTAGAGTCAACGGAAAAACTACCGCTCAAAGCTAAATCTAGTGACTCGCAAACAGCTTCCGTCCATTCCTCTCAGATTAATTCTAATCCGCGATCGCATCTAGATGAGGGAACCATCATCAATCAAACTGCCACTTCTGACTCAGAAATGCCCAAAGTTTCACCTCAAACTATCTCTGAGGAATTAGAGTCAACGGAAAAACTGCCGCTACAAGCTAAATTTAGCGACTCACCAACAACTTCCGCCAATCCATCTCAGATTAATCCTAATCCGCGATCGCACCCAGATGAGGACAATATCATCAATCAAACTGCCACTTCTGACTCAGAAATGCCCAAAGTTTCTCCTCAAGCTATCTCTGAGGAATTAGAGTCAAGGGAAAAACTGCCACTACAAGCGAAAATTAGCGACTCGCAAACAACTTCAGCCCATCCCTCTCAGATTAATTCTCATCCGCGATCGCATCCAGATGAGGTAACTATCATCAATCAAACTGCTACTGCTGACTCAGAAATACCAGTAGTTTCACCTCAAATTATCTCTGAAAGACTTACAAAAAATGAAGAAATATCCTTAGTACTTGAATTTACAAGCAATTCTCAACAACCACTTCCCATTATTCAAGCAAAACGGCAAAACTCTTCTCGTTCATCATCATCTTTTCCTATTGTTAATCCTTCAAATACTTTAGTGACCCCAAAACCAACACAACAAGATAATTATGATCCAGAAAAATCAAGCTCAATAAAATATAAAAAATCAAATGTGGAATTCCCTGCGCAAGAATTTCCCCTGGAAACGGTTCAACCTCTAACTTCTCCAATTAATTTAACTGAAGAAAAAGTTAGAAATACGACCAATTATCAAAATCAATTATTTTATATTTCGCAATCACAAATTAACCAAAATAATAATAATCAAAATATTTCTACTCTGCCCATTGTGCCTGTTACTTCTCAAATTAATTCCAGCTTACAAACTCGATCTTCGCCTTTACCCCTAGCAAATAATACCCCATTATCAAACAGTATTAGCCAGAAACCTAATATATCAAATCAGAATTCAAGAGGATCAAATACTGCTAATTTTGCTGCTTCATCTCCCAAAATCTTCGCCAGTCCTTCACCCCCAACCCAAACCTTTGTTTCAGCAATGGAAACTCAACCCAAAATTGATCTAGATGCTATTACCAGCCAAGTTGAAAAAAAAATTATGCGCCGATTGGTTATTGAAAGTGAACGCAGAGGTAAAATTCGATGACATTAGAAAAATTAACTATCAAAGCTGAAAAAAGTAACTCTGGAGACTTTAAAGATGAAATCAAGGTTCTGTTTAATCCCAGTGAGATTACCATGACTATCCCTGGCGGAAAAATGGAAGACTATGGTCTGGTAGCAAGTGATGGCTTAACTAGCTTAAGTCTCAATTTGTTTTTTGATACTACTCTCCAAGGATATCCACCTGAAAACGTACAAAACTACACGAAAAAGATTGTTAGTTTAACTCAACCTCGAATTGGTAAAGATAAGAAAAGACCTCCTCGCTGCCAACTAATATGGGGCACGATATCCGGTAAATATAGTGTTCTGTTGGCGGATTGTTTTTTAGAAACAGTCACGAAAAAGTTAACTCATTTCCTGGAAGATGGAACACCTGTAAGAGCTACTTTAGATTGTTCTTTTAAAGAGTGGAAAGACCCTGAAAAACAGCAAAAAATTGCCAATCCGATCGACGATCCAGTGAGAATTGTAAAGAGGGGAGAAACTTTAAGTAGCATTGCTACCGAAGAATTTGGCGATCCTGCTTTATGGCGGCTCATCGCCAATGAGAATCGTTTAATCAATCCCCGAAAATTAGAACCTGGAACGATCTTAACTATTCCACCACTGGAAATAGCTAATCTTACTCAGAGGAGATAAAAATGGCTAAAAAACCTAGTGGGGAGGCTCTGCTTAGTCCCAATATTAAAATTTTGATCCAAGGTAAGGCGCTGGCTCCCGAAGCGGAGGCGGATTTGATATCGGCAACCATATCTGAAGATTTAGAAGCTCCGAGTATGTTTGAATTGAAATTTGTCACTTGGGATGTGGAAAAGCAGCAATTTACTTGGATTGATGGAGATATTTTCGAGCTAGGTGACCAAGTTGAAATTCAGTTGGGATATGAGAAAGATCTCAAAACTGTTATGGTTGGCGAAGTTACAGGACTGGAACCAGAATTCGGGCAAGATACCACGCCAATTTTGGTAGTACGGGGTCACGATCTGCGCCATCGTCTTTTGCGAGGTCGTCAGACCAAGTCTTTTACTCAAATGAAAGATAGTGATATTGTTAGTCAAATTGCCCGCGAAAAGGGATTGACAACCAAGGCAGAAGATACAAAAGTCAAGTTGGAATATGTTTTGCAGCACAATCAAACCGATTGGGAATTTCTGCAAGAACGAGCTGCACGTATTGGTTATGAAGTAATGCTTGAAGATAAAACCCTATATTTTCGTCCTCATGACAGTGGACAAGAAAAGCTTTTTACCCTAACTTACGGTGACGATTTACTAGATTTTTTGCCTCGTTTGAGTACGATGACGCAAGCTTATCAAGTCAGAGTACAGGGATGGCTTCCTCTGGATAAGAAATCTGTTTTTGGGAAGGCGGCTGCTGGTAAAGAAGGCGCTAAAATGGGAGGAGACACATCTGGAGCCAAAGCAGTACAAAAGGCTTTTAGTTTGGCAAGTCATACGGTGGTTAGCCAACCTGTATCTAGTAAAGCAGAGGCAGATCAAATGGCATTAGGACAGTTTCAAAATATAGTAATTGCCTATATTACGGGGGAAGGAACTTGTCATGGTATTCCTGATTTACGGATTGGTAAGACGATTGAAATTGCTGGAGTTGGTAAACGTTTTAGTGGTTTATATTATGTCTCCGCTACTGAACATAATTATGGACGAGAACAAGGTTATAAAACGTCATTTACTGTGAGGAGAAATGCTATATGATAGAATTCAATTGGCTCACAAATCAAGACTAAAGAATCAAGCAATAGCCCCTGACGGGGAGTTCAAGATTCAAAATTCAAAACTAAATTAATTTTCCCGAACAAGAAGGATAGAAACATATCATAGCATGACTTTCAGTCTATTCTGTTGATTTTTTTACCTGTGGAAGAGTCAAAAGTTTTTTATTGCCAAGGAAACAAAAACCAAAAAACAATTCTATATAGTCGTTAAACATGGTCGCTCGAGATTTTTATTCGGTTAGTTACTATTGGCGAAATTGTTACAAAGGGAATTATTTTTGACCATAAAAATTGGCAAAAGAATCGGAAGACCAAAATGAAATTTGGCTTTTATTATTAAAATATAAGGTAGATTTCCCTCCTTTGAAAAAGCTTTTGAGCAAACATTTATTAGAAAGTGATTTAGAGGAAGTAAAAGAGATACAAGGAGATAGTCTGGCCAAAAACCAGCGTTTTCCCGTAGAAGACCAAGATTAGACGCCGATTTACGAACAAGGAGTCGAACTGCCACAAGAAAGGCCCGAGTGGACAAAAGAAAGGAGCATATCAATCAAGTTTAAGCAGCAAAAAATGTATCGTAAACAAATAGCAAAAAAAACTTCTCCCTATTTTCCTATAACTCCCATAAACAAAAAAACTATCCCAACACCCATATATGGTTCATTATCTGGAACAATCCAAAGAGCTGTAGCTAATCCGGAAACTTTAAGGGAGGATGAATGGCTACAGTTACATAAGACAATTGGTACAAAAGCAACCAATGAAATTAAATCAGGAAAGCGGACTTCTTGGGTGCCAGAATTTAAAGGTATTTTTGCTCAACTTGGGGGTGATTGGGGACAGGTGAGCGAACCAATACAGACAAAGGAAAAGGATGAGGTTAATGAGTCCGAAGACCAGCCCGCCCTAAAAAAAAGGTGGGAACAAGAAGATATAGGGATTTCAGCTCAACTTGGGGGAGATTCGGGGCAGGTGGATACACCAAGACAGAAGATGGAGTTGGAGAAGGTGGGAGAGTCAGAAGCTATTTGTGAAAAAAACACGGGACTACCGGAGGAACTCAAAGTGGAGGTGGAAAATAAAGCAGGATATTCCTTAGAAGATGTCAGGGTTCATTATAATTCGCCTAAACCAGCCCAACTACAGGCATTAGCTTACACTCAAGGGACGGAAATTCATGTCGCGCCCGGACAGGAGGAACATTTACCCCATGAAGCATGGCACGTTGTTCAGCAGAAGCAGGGAAGGGTTAAACCAACAAAGCAGATTAAGGGGATACGATTCAATGATGATGAGAGGTTGGAAAAAGAAGCAGAAGTGATGGGAAGAAGAACGGGACGAAAGCACCAGAGCCCATTGAAACCTAAGAGGACGGCAATGTATAGAGAAGATTCTGCCATGCCGATCCAGAAAGTCGAAAGAGTATATATAGAAGATATAGAGTACACGGGCGACATGGTGGCAGAAGTAGGACAGCAAGTATTTAACAGGGTGCTAAACGAGGTAGAGAAACGTGGGATGAAGATTAAAGGAGATGTTTGGTTCAATTCGCTAGAGGAATTGCATAAGTATATAAAAAAGGGCAAAGTTGAAGGAATAGGAGAATGGAAAGGATTATGGATTAACTTTGCCGAAAAAGGGCCCTGTGTAATAGGAGAGGAAAAACATAGTTATGAAAAGTACTCATTTATGAAAGCCATAAATATTTCCCATTGGCTGGTGGAGGGTAAAAGCGAAAGAAGTATAGTTGGTCAAATAAGAGCCGATATTCCTGGCCCCAGCAAAGTATCTCAATCTCACACCATGCGGAAATATAGGGGAGATAATGGGGGAATGGCCCTAGAGAATTATTGGTTACGCGCGGCCCAGGGGTTGACGTACTATTGGAACGAGTTGTCGCCCAATTTGAAGAAGGTCGATCGGAACGAACCAGAGACAATCAGCAAGCTATCGGTCACAATCGCCGAGAAAGATGCGCTTGAAGAGTTAATAGAAACAGTAACACGTTACGATTCGAAGAGCAGAAGAATGCAGCTGGAAGAAAAACAGGAGTATGATGACAATTGGACTGGAAGAATACTCGATGAGCTAGCCAAAGCGCAGGACTATATCTTTTCAGCCATAGAGCTGGGCCTGTCCGATTACCTGAAGATCATGTCGTATACAGGAGCCCAGAGGAAAAGGGAGGTAATATATTGGATTGAGGAACTAGGAGAAGAGCAAAAGCAAAAGACAAGGGAGATGGGTAAATTCTTTTCATTATTTTCCAAGGCAATACAGATGTTAGCACACTATAATTACATAGCGATAGCGACGAAAGAGGAACTCGCGTATGACGAGAAAACGTCCATGGAGGAATCGCCCTTGATAGTGTGGGGGACAAGAAGGGAATATTATATGCTCAAAAATATAGAAGACGCTTTAAAGGAGTCGCCACCCCCAAAGATGATCGTCATGGGGGACGCTCATGTCAAAAATCGCAAAAAGCAGCTAAATGAGCTGATAGGGAAGGATGGAGAGATAATCGAAAAAGCCAATATGGATAAAGTGGCACGAATTGGCCACAAGAGAAAGAGCGGCGCAAGAGGACCAAGAAAGAGAGGAATAAAAAAGAACGAAGAGCGCGAAATGATGGCGCCATCTAAATGGCATGACTAAGGAAAAGAAGCCTAGAAACAGAGCAACACAAAGTCTGTGGCGGTAGAGTGGCCGAAAGGGAGTGAATGAAGCAAAGGAAGGAAGGAAGACGGGTGCGGCTTTCCCCGAGTGCGGGAAAAACGAGGCAAGGTAGAACAGAAACCATGCACAGAGAGCCTACCAGTCAAGGACAATAACCGTTGTACAGCAGTAACAGGGGGAAAAAGAACAAGGCAGAAAGAGGAAAACCGATGAGATAGCCGAGAAAAAAGGCGAGGATGCACAAGAACCCAACATTAAGGAACGAAGAGCCCATACGCAGTGCTCGCAGCTCTGGTAGGGTGCGTTAAGGAAATGGATGCTGCTGGCGAAACATAGCTTAATATCTGAACCCATTGAAAATTGTTTGCGTACGCTCTAGATTCTTTGAAGTTTTGTAAATTAATCCACGGCAAAATAGGCATTTGAGATGTAAACAAATATTTCGCCAACAGGGACATGAAATGTAACGCACCAACCAAACCCCACGGAAGAATCATCCTTTCTTAAAACCCCATCAACCCCAGACCTAACCCATTGCCACCAGTGTTTAAGATATGTCTCAAAGCGAAGCATATCCGCACCCTGCTCATAAAGCCGAGACACCTTATCCACCATGCGATCTACCGTTTTCCAGCAGATGCTCAACCCATCGGGCGAAAACCAATAACCTAGGAAATCAAAACCCCTGGCAATCCGACCGATAAACGTCTTATCCGGGTGCTTCTCCACCCGTAACTCCGCCATCACCTCATTCACCGCCTTAATCGCCTTCCGCAACTTCCAGCGAGTGGGAGCGAGAACCACCCAATCATCCATAAACCGCACATAAAAGCAGCCCAACTCCGCCATGCGGTCATCCAACGGCTTGAGGAATAAAGCCCCCATCAACGGAGACAGCGGACACCCCAAGGAGATGCCCTGGGTAATATCGATAAACTTCCCCCCATCCGACACATATCGCCGTAAATAACCCCAAAGCAACGCCAAAACCGCCTCATCTTGTACATAACGCCCCACAATCTCCATGAGAATATGATGATTAATACTGGCATAATACCCCTTAACATCCGTGCGAAACACAAACTGATTATCCCCCAAATTAGCCGCCACCTCCCGCACCGCCGCCTTCATACCTCCAGAACCCGCTAAATGAAAACAACGCACCGAAAGAAAAGGTTTAAGGTGTTCCGTTAACACAATAGACATAGCCTTCAGTACCAGAGCATCCAGGGACGACCACCATTCAATCTGCCTCTCCTCACCCCGAATTAACCGTAATTACCGAAATTGAAAGGTTCCATCCCGTAATTGCTGCTGAAGAAGGGGCTTTTTCTCATGCCACCACCGCCTTAAGTGCCACACATCCCCATTGTAATGGTAGTGCGATCGCTTCTCACACAGCCAGGCGTAGGCAGCATCTAAAACATTATCCGAAGCAATGCGATCGATTAACATAAGAATTATATTAACCCCAAAAGCGGCGATCGCGTATCATTTGATTTAAGTGCGATCGCCGATTTGGTCGTGCGATCGCAATATTGAAGGGTGCGTTCTTTAAGACAACTTTGCTGGCAACACGGAGCTATATTTGGGAACGCACCACCCATACCATAATATTCTGGTGGGTATGAATGCGCTAACCCACCCTACCGCTCACTACCGATCACTCATCCCAAACTCCTTTTGGCATTTCTGGAACCATATTGAAACCCCAATTTGGTGGATCCTAGATCTCGCAGAAAAAATTTAAGACTTAATAAATTAATTTAAGAGCATAAAATATTAGTGCGATCGCAGGTTGGTAAGATTGTTGAAGAGATTGCGCCTGTTTGAGGACAGGGAAAAAAGATAGTTCTAGTTACTCTAACCAATTGCCTATGACTTCCATTAAAATCCTACCATGAAAAGACGCGATTTAATTTCTCAATTAGAAAAGTCTGGCTGTTATTTAATTCGTCAAGGTGGAAAACATGATATTTACCATAATCCAAATAACGGGAAAACGTTAATAAGGTTTGTACCGCATTATGTCAGTTTTCGATAGCAGTTGACAACTTTGTTCCTGGTTGGATGCGATCGCCGATCTTGAAGTGTGCGTTAATGAAATGTAACGCACCACCAAATCTAAACTGAAAGGAGAAATGCCATATGATGGGACTCGATTTGTTAATGCCTAAAGAATCAAACACACATTTCTATGGGGTAACGGTAGGAATTGTTACCAACAATCAAGATCCAGAAAATTTAGGACGAGTAAAAGTTAAATACCCTTGGCTATCGGAGTCAGCAGAAAGTCACTGGGCTAGGTTATTAACCCCGATGGCAGGTAAGGATCGCGGTATTTATTTTCTACCAGAAGTAGATGATGAAGTTTTACTGGCATTTGAACAGGGTGATATTAATTTTCCTTATATTCTAGGTGCTTTATGGAATGGTCAAGATAAACCGCCTGCCAAAAATGATGATGGTAAAAATAATCAAAGAATGATTAAATCCCGCAGCGGTCATCAGATTATTTTGGATGATACTGCGGGAGAAGAACAAATTATCATTCAAGATAAAACTGCCAAAAATAAAATCGTTATCGATTCGAAAGACAACAAAATGAATATTGATGTAGAAGGCGATCTAACTATTACTACTAAAGGGAAAATTATTTTAAAGAGTAGTGATGATGACGTTGCTATTGAATGTAAAAATTTCTCAATAAAAACTCAGGAAAATTATCAATTAGAAGCAGGAAAAAATTGTACTGTTAAAGCTACAGCTAAATACGCACTGGAGGCGAAATCTGGTTTAGGAATTAAATGTTCGGCTGGAGTAAAAGTCAATGACGGGTCATTGGAGGTGATGTAATGGATATTGATTTTTTGGGTGTGGGATGGACTTCACCCGTCCAACTCAAGGAAAATGGTCAAATCAAGGTTGCCCGTTATGAAGACAGTGTCCGCCAATCGATTTGGATGATTCTGGGAACCGCTAAGGGAGAAAGAGTCATGCATCCTGATTTTGGCTGTGGAATTCATGAAAAGGTTTTTTCTCCGAACAACTTAGGAACAGTAGGGCAAATTGTTAGTGATGTGCGAGATGCCTTAATTGAATGGGAACCTCGTATTGATGTTTTAGAGGTGGATACAATACCCGATCCGAGTCAACCAAATGTAATTTTAATTCAGGTAAATTATCAAATTCGGACTACAAATAATATTTTCAATTTGGTTTATCCTTTTTATTTGCAGTGATTGTCGATGGCTTCTTTACCTCCTAAAATTGACCAGCGCACCTATGAGCAAATTGTTCGGCAAATCGAAGCATTGGCTGAAGATTTTACCACTCAGGAAAAAGGAGGATGGAAACCCCCTGGAGCAATAGAAATAGAGCCAAAGTCTGAATTGCTATCTGGTCTGATTCTGAATGAAAATATTTCGATTACATTGGAGGCAAGAGAAGTCTTAATAGCTAGAAATACTTTTATAGATGCAACCTTAGCTCAACAGATTAGGCAAATTGAGGGATTGCAACAGGTCAAGGTTAAAGTACCGCCACCTAGAGTTATTGAGGTTGAGCGAAAATACTGGATCGACCAAATTTTAGCAGAAGATATAAATAGTATTAAATCAGGTACGGTAATAGATGAAGATATAGCTCAAAAAATTGAAGACCAAGGAAGAAGCAAGGTCAAAGTCAAGGTAGAAAACGATGCTGGGCAAGCTTTGATTAAGATCTTTGCTCGAATGGTAAAGTCGGTAAGCGATCGCCTTAACCAAGTGCCGGAAAAAAATTTCCTCGCTTTTCTCGATTTAATTGGGGGACAACTCAAACCACCTCAACCAGCGAAAGTCCCCTTAACTTTCTATTTAGCAGCAGGGAGTTCTGTAGATAGCTTAGTTCCTGCTCATACCCAAGTTTCTGCACCACCAGCAGAAGATTCAGAAGAGGAAATTATCTTTGAAACCGATCGCGAATTAGTGGTAACCACAGCGCAATTACAAGCGGTATTTGTCCGAGAACCCAGTCAAGACAAGTATAGCGACTGTACTTTAACAGCGACGGGACAACAAGATACAGCTTTTTTGGCTTTTTCAGGCGATCGCGCTATCGAACATTCTCTTTACATCAGTTGTCCGGAAATTTTTGCTTTACCAGAATTAAAAAATTTTCATTTTCATCTAATTATTACTGATACAAACAATCAATTCCAAAATTTAGAGCTGAATTGGTCTTACTGGGATGGCTTACAATGGCAACTCCTAACTAATAGTCCAACCTACGAAAATAATCAATTTACTTTTACCAATTTAACCATTCTAAATGATTCTGAAATTGAGGGAAAAACAGCGAAATGGTTGCGAGCAAAATTAACTAATATAGATTCCAATATCTCGGTAAATTCACCTCAAATTACTAATATAAAAGGCAGTATAAACATTGCCCAATCTAATTTAATTCCCGAAGTTTGTTTATTTAATAATACTCCTTTAGATCTCAGCAAAGATTTTTATCCTTTTGGAGAACAGCCTCAAGTTAACGATACATTTTATATTGCATTACACGATAGTTTTATTAAACCAAATGCAACTATTACTATTGATATAAAATTAACTCATATACCTGTAGAGATAAATAATTTACAAATTACTTGGGAAATTGGTAATGGTCAAGAATGGCAAGCAATAGCAGATAACAATAATGAATTAAGATGGTTAGAAAGCCCCTCAGCAATTCAATTTACTGAATCAGATAGTATTCAAGAAAAATTACAATTTCCCGAGCGAGGAAATATACCGTCTCCCAGTACTGTAAATGGAGAAACTCGTTATTGGATTCGCGCTCGGATTACTCAAGGTCATTATGGAAAGGCAGGATATGAGCGTAAATATTTTTCATATGACAATGCAGCAATCTTCTTAGGTCATCCTGAAACAGAAGATACACAAACAATTACTGTAGATACACAAACAATTATTGTTGACAATCTAAGTTTATTCACAAAGGGAGATATAATTCTTCTCCTTCCAAATGATCGGCAATCCGAAGAGCACGAAATTACAGGAATCAATTCGGATAAAAAAGAACTGACCTTGAAAAATAAAATTGGGAGTGAACAATTAGCTAGTGGAACTCGGATTATGCGTAAGTCAATAATTACCGAGACGATCTCGCCAACATACGATCCACCCCTAGTTAAATCATTAAAGTTAACCTATAATTTTGTTCTTGAAGAAGACGCTATTTATTGTGCAGAGAATGACTTTAACTATTCTTACCCTAGTGATGATTTTCGACCTTTTACTCCCACCATAGATGAAGAACCCACACTTTACCTGGGATTTGATAAATCTTTTGATAATAAAACAGTTACCCTTTACGCCCAGGTAAAACCACCATTACCCGATGAATTAGCTACTGATATTACAACAGAAACCTTCCTCACAAAAGCTGCAAATGAAGGACAAACAACAGTAGAACTTTCTGATGTAACTGGTTGGCACTCAGGTGACGCCATTGAAATTCAAAACCCTTCAAACAAGAAAAAATACGATAGCTATACCATTAGGGATATTAATGACAATCAAATTACTCTTAATCAACCTCTAGAACAAAAAAATTACAGTCAAGAAACCCCAGTTATTTACCCCAGGTGGCCCGAATTAGTTTGGGAATATTCTAGTGCTCTGGGTTGGCAAACCTTGGGAGTACAAGATGAAACTGAGGCTTTTTCTCAATCGGGTTTAATTCAATTTATTGCCCCCGCAGATCTGAGCACCAGAGAAACCTTTGGTCAAGAATTATATTGGTTGCGAGTTCGTTGGCAGGGGGGAAATTTTCGGGTTTTACCTCGTCTGCGCCGCATCTTAACTAATACCATGTGGGCAGTTCAAGCAATTACTCTCAAAGAAGAAGTCTTAGGCTCCAGCAACTCCGATCCCAATCAAGTTTTTCTTGCCAATAATACCCCGATTTTGCTGGGACAACAGTTAGAAGTTCAAGAAGGAGAAATTCCCCTCGAATTAGCATCCGATCGCGTCACCGTAATTCAAGATGAGTTAGGAGAAATTGAATCAGTTTGGGTAAAATGGCTTGAAGTCGCAGATTTTTACGGTTCTGGTGAGAGCGATCGCCACTATATTTTGGATCGACAAACGGGAGAGATTCGCTTTGGGGATGGCATCGCAGGGATGATTCCCCCCAGAGGACGGAATAATATTCGGTTGTCCTTTTACCGTACAGGAGGAGGTGAACAGGGAAATGTCAGCTCACAAACCGTTTCCCAACTCAAAACAACTATTCCCTATATCGATCGGGTAATTAATCTTGAAGCAGCAGCAGGAGGTGCCACCCAGGAAGATTTAGAGCGACTTAAAGCAAGAGTTCCCAAACAACTACGTCACCGCGATCGCGCCGTTACCCTTGATGATATAGCAGATTTAGCTTACGAAGCTTCCACAGATGTTGCCAGAGTCAAAGTAGTTACACCAGACTTGATGACGGCTAATTTTAGTCCCTTGAATGAAAACTTTTGGCTAGATCCTAACCAACCAGATATCTCCTTTGAGGATAGTCTCGCAGCTCAAACGAAGGAGATGACCGAAACCGAAAAAGCTAGCTTTGAAACGATGATGCGGGAAATTAACCGTCGTGCAGGGCAAGTTAAAGTGATTATCCTTCCCCAAAGTAGCGACCGCCAACCCGTTCCTAGTTTAGCTTTATTAGAACAAGTCGAAACCTATATTCGCTCCCGTTGTCAGCCAACGATGGATTTAGTAGTTACCGCCCCTAAATGGCAAGAAGTCACTGTTACTGCAATCATAACACCCGTGTCCCTAGAAGGTGAGGACATCCTGAGAAACACCATCAAACAAAGCTTAGAAGCCTTTCTCCATCCCTTAACCGGAGGAACAGGGTCGGGGTGGCAATTTGGACGTTATCCCCAAAATTCGGATTTCTACGCCATTATTCAATCTATTGCAGGGGTAGATCACGTGAATTTTTTAACTGTAGAGCCAAAAACCAACTTTCCCCTAGATGCTGATACATTAATTTATTCTGGCAATCACATTGTCACTGTTACATCAACAAGGAGAACATAAAAGCAGAGATCGCTAATCAATTATAGTATTTAAAGCCAAAACCAACCTTGCTTTAGTGGTTGGATGTAGGCGTGGCGACTTTAGTCGCCGTCAAAGTCTATGATTAGCGCGATGGTGGTTCTACATGGTCGGGAAACCCGACCGTAGCCCACCATCAATATACTTTTTAATAGTATCAGAAGACATTTCTACGGCACGTCCCAGAGTAATAACTGCGAGTCCACATCGAAGGCAGTTTCAACAAATGTGGAAATTCTTTTCTTAAGATTCGGGATGTATATCCTTTAAGCCGAAACATGATTTGATGTGGCGCAATGGTTGGTGGAGTATTAACGAAAAGATGAACGTGATTGCTACAAATTTCAAGTGCCAGAATATCGATTTCAAGTTCAAGGCATTTTTCATTAAGTAATTCTTCTAGCCTTCTGGCAACATTACCCACAAGAACTTTTTTTCGTCTTTTGGGGATCCAGACAAAATGATAATTGATTGCGGTAACAGATGTGTTGTGATGTCGATATCTATTTTGTTGATGCGCGCTTTCATATTGACAATAAAATCTGTATAATACTTTAAAT
>JAAUYH010093391.1_pt1 | contig 23932 bp, 23 predicted proteins | sample 7278061 | NCBI WGS metagenome assembly JAAUYH01 (sample SAMN14350203, study PRJNA611818) | marine sediment metagenome | isolation source: surface marine sediment (0.6m) | place: French Polynesia: Moorea | collected 2018-08 | reverse complement strand
TAATTTTCTGCTTCAGATTCTATCTAATTCTGGCATATTTTGACTTGATATTTTGATGCGATTACCCTGTAGAGAATCTCTAGATTCAAATCGAATGCTACAAATGGCGGTAATTAAAGAATTAGAAATTATTGGAGAAGCAGCTAATAATGTTTCCCCCGAAATTCAGAAAAAATATTCTAAATTACCCTGGCGACAAATGATTGGAATGCGAAATCGTTTAGTTCATGTTTATTTTGGGGTAGATATAGATGTAATTTGGCAAACAATTCAAGAAAATTTAGTACCTTTAATTGAAGAGCTGGAGAAAGTTATTATTATTTTATCTGATAAATCTGATAATTCCTGAGTGTAGATATCACATTTGAAGTTGTAGTATTAAAATAATAATATTTTACAAGCTAACAAAATCATGACATCAATTCTCCAAATAATTTTTATCACGAATTTCCTCAAGCCAAAGCTAATCTAAGTAATAATCGTAGCCACAACCATTTGATAGAGATAGGCAATTGATTTAAACAAGGTAATCTAAATAGATTAATATTATTCGACGCATCTTTAAAATCACCACGCTTAATTTGTCGATAAGTTCCCGCAAGAATAAACTGATGAATAAAATCAGACTTACATTTTTCAACTTGTTTATAATCTAAGATATTAAGCTTCTCTACCTTACTAAATAAACCCAATAAGTTATTAATAGTCTCTTCATTAAACATTCTAGTAGTTAAAGATTTTGTATGAACTGTGTAAGCACTAATAGCATTGGGCAAGCATAATAAACCATGCTTACTTAAAATTCTAATCCACATATCCAAATCAGCTATTTCTCCTATTTTTTTATCAAAGTAGCCTACTTGTTTAAAAATATCCCGACGAATAACTATCCCTGGAAATCGAATAAAAGAAGAATTAGATAAAACTTTCACTAAAGCTTTTTCTGGTGGTAAATATGATTCGTTTTTCAATAATTGTTTCTTAATAACTCTCTCTTGTTCATTGACTACATGAACACCAAACAACATTACAGGATATTCTTCTTGATTATATGTAATTACTTTAATAATTTTATCTACTCCATTGCTCAATAAAAAATCATCATCGTGCAGCACTAAAACATATTTACCTAATGCTAACTGAATAGAATTATTCCAATTTGCAGCCATTCCTAGCTTTGGCTGATTATGAGTATATTTATAACTAATATTTAAAGGTGGTAATATTTTATTAGCGATCGCGCTGCATTCAATATGCTCGGAATCATCAGAAATAATAACTTCTATATGCTGTTTATTTTCAGCAATATTAGAAACTATAGATCGCAATGCCCTTTCAAACCAAGCAGGACGATTATAAGCAGGAATACAAATACTTAGAAGTATATCTTGCTGTAGCATTAGATATGTAAGTCTCTTCTAGCTTGAGATGATAATTAAAAAATGGATAATTCTATAGTTCCCATTAAGAAAGAAAGATCGATTATTAAAACAAGATAATTCTAATCATTAGCCAAGTAAGCATCTTTGCAAGATTAACTACTAAATAATTTCTGTTAAATCTAAAACAAAACCAGGTAAAATAACTTCTCCCGATAAAGTTGCTGGATATTTAACTAACTCCATTGATTGATTACTACGATAAATTTCTACTTCTCGATCTTGAGGGTTAATTAACCATCCCAACTTTAAACCACTATCAAGATATTCTTGCATCTTATCTTGTAAAGCTTTTAGAGAATCAGTCCGAGAACGAAGTTCAATTACAAAATCGGGACATATAGGCGGAAATTTCTCTTGTTCTTCTTCAGTTAAATTTTCCCACCTTTCTAATTTAACCCAGGCAACATCAGGAGATCGATCGCCCCCATTCGGTAAACGAAAAATAGTAGATGAACTAAAAACTTTGCCTAACTTAGTTTGACGATTCCAGATATTTACTTCAGTAATCAAATCTGCTTCTCTGTTTCCACTCACTCCTCCCACTGGTGGCATAATAATTAATTCGCCCTTGGCATTACGCTCGAATTGCCAGTCTTGATTTTTAGTACACAAACGATAAAATTGTTCGTCTGTTAACTCGACTGTATCTAAATTCAAAACTATGCCCTTCATTGTTTTAATCCAAGATAGTTAATAAGCTCGATCGCAGACTTTTATCCTAGCAAGACGAATTGTACTTTCGATCGATTCCTCTGCCTATTCTAAACTTCTGCTCAAAATCAGCGTGGCGAAGTAATAGTAGAAATAGGCTTAAATAGAGCAACCATTTATTTAACTTAAACCTTTGTAACACCTAACTTACTACTTACTACTCACTACTTGTACGGGCGAACGGCCGTTCGCCCCTAACTACTCACTACTTAAGCAAAGCGACACTAGGGTAATAGTAATTCTGCATCTCCTGGTTGAGGCAGCCTGGGAATAGGATTAGAGTTACTAGAAGGTGGTCGATCTTCTAAAGTAGGAGAATTGGATGTAGAGCTATTTTGCTGTTGCCCATTGTAGATACTGACTAGGGTATCTACTAACTCATTTCTTTGACGACGACTAAGACTAGTAATGATTGCGCGATCGCCTTCTAACGGATTAAGCTGTAAAGTGCTACTTCCTGGATAACGAAAATCTCTGATTGGTTCATTGACACCAAAATAGTCTGCTAGAGTCAGCTTCCAATCAAGACGATACTTGAGAGGACGGTTTTTAACGTATTCATGATAGCGAACCAAACGACTCATCAGAGTATTATCTAAATCAACTTCTCCCGTTTCTTGGCTAAGATATTGATTTTCTCTAGGCAAAGAAGGAATAAGTTTATAAACTTCCTCTGCTACTTCTTCTGGGCGAATATCCTGAGCGATAGCCTTAGGTAATACCCAATTAATGCTGATTTTGGCTATGTGAGGCTGGATTTTTACTAAAAGAGGCAATAAAGAAATAAAAATAGCAAGGACTAGCGTACTACTTGAAGAAATCAACTTGCTATTTTTCATCGGTTTCCTAATTTAATCACCAATAATTTCTGGTTGGGTTAGTTCGTCAGACATTTCAATAATGGCACGAATCGCAGGTTTCATCATGGCATCATCAACATTGTCTAATTCTTCATATCGACGGCGTTTAGCTCGGTTGGCAACTTGTACAGTAATACGGTAACGATTAGAAGCTGCACTCATTAGTTCTTCGGCACGATACATAATTTCGGAGGAGTCGAAAGCACTTTTTCTTTGCATTAAAAATTCCTTATACTATGGGTTGTCTAAATAGATGTTATGTAGACGATCTCTAGTTTAGCAGTTATATTTTACGAGAGAAAGTTTCTGCTCATAAGGAAAAAAGGATTATTGCACACTCAAGTGTATGGCAATTAAAACATAAGTTAATCATTTTTTTAGTATACACTTTGTTTAGTTTGTATTATTATTAAGCAATATATCAAAGCGTAAAGGTATTATTTTACATAAGCAATTTTTAAAAACAAACTTTCATGCAAACTATTTTTCCTGTTAATTCAACTTCAGTTAATCAGAGCCAACATGAAAAATATAGATTAAAAGTTGCTCAACCACTGAAAGTAGTTGCCTTAGGAGATAGTTTAGTCTACGGCTTTGGTGATTTCGTAGGTGGTGGTTGGGTAGAAAGGTTACGCCGTCAGTGGATGTCTCCAGCAAGTTCGGGACATGTTCTCTATAATTTGGGTATTCGTGGCGATCGCACAAATCAAGTTTACCAACGTTTAGAACAAGAATTTCGTTGCCGAGGAGAACTACGTAATCGTTTACCAGACTTAATTTTGCTTTCTGTAGGAGTTAATGATTCTCCTTGTTTGATGAGAAAAGACGGAAAACCATTTACAGATTTTGATGAATTTAAAGAACAAATAAATAATTTACTGGATTTAGCTCAAAGTTTTTGTCCTGTAATGTTCATTGGCATGGTACCAGTAGCAGAAGCAAAAATGCCTTTTTTGGATTGTCTACACTATAGTCACCTCAATCAGTATAGATACAAAGAATTTACTAAAAGAGCTTGCCGAAACCGACAAATTCCCTACCTAGATATTTTCGACTTGTGGTTAGCTAGAGGAGAAGATTGGATCGAAGGACAACTTTCTGCTGATGGTTTGCATCCTAATGTCCAAGGTTATCAAACTTTGCTCCAAGATATTTTGAAGTGGCAACCCATAGTTCAAATCTCTTAGTTTTTCGTTTCCATATCTTCAGATCTACCATAAAGAACATATGGTGTTTGCACATGAATAATTGGCAAATCTAAATGATGAGACTCATCGGTCAAAAAATAATTAGATTTATACTTGGTCATTAATTTGCTTACTTGAGAAGTATTCAGGCTAGAAAAACCAGCACTGATAGCTTTTACCGTTTTGCGTTGCTCAAGCTCCTCTTCACCAAAATAGATATCCGCTAAAGCTCCCCCACTGAGGTCATTTAAACGTTCATAATATTCGACGATCGCTTGTGAAGTTTGCGGAAACATTTTGAGCTTGACAACAGTAGCACGCTCAGTCAACCAAGTAAAATTAGCCAAGTGCCAAGGGTGAGAAATAATGATTGCATCTTGTTCCGTATGATTGTGAATCCACTCACTCATTAACTTCCATTGAGGAGTTACTTCTTGTTGTTGTACAGGAAAATCTTGATAGGCGATCGCTCTTTGGGTAAATACTCCCATTTGGGCAAACAAAATAAAGCCTAATAAAACCAACAATAGACAACGAAATTTGTGTTTCTCGATTATCAATTGACTTTGTAAGTTATAGGCTACTAGCAAACAGGTAGTCAAGGGCAGCATGATATCGCCAAAGCGAAAGGGATAATATTGTAACCACTCTCCTTGATGATCGAACAAAGAGATTACCATTCCAGCACCAAAGGGAATTAAAGCAATAAGAGTAAATTCTGCTAGTTCAAAACGGGCATGAGTTTCAAGATTCCAGCCTTGGGAATCTGCCTTCTTTTTTAGGGAGATCATACATAATGACCACAACACAAGATAGACAAAAAATTTTAGCCACAAAATGGGATGCCAAGCAAAAGGATTCAAATGATGGGGAAGTCTGAGAAAAACATAAATAAAAGATGCCGAAATACTACCTGTGGTTGAAGAATTAAGTAATTGGTGAAAAGTTGCAGGAATGGCAAAAATACTAGCAGCTAAATAAATTACAAGTAATAACCAAGCACTCTGTCCCAGTTTCCCTAAACGCCGTTGAGGACGAAAACAAAACCAACCTAATGTGGTCATAAACGCCCAACCACCTACCAAAACATGAAAAGAGGTTGCCAATCCTAGTAACAAGGTCATTAAAATATATCTTCGGCTCAACATTAAAGGGATAGCAATCAGAATAAGTCCATAAGCCACAGCTTTTGCTTCTAATCCCCCTACAAACCATTCTCCTGCGAGCGCACCTTGAAGAGAACCCTGATAAGTAATTATCACCGTTGCTACTAAAAGATATATTAAGCTTAAACCGAGTTTTTCTCCCAGGAGTACTAAACCCCAAGCTACCAAAACGTAACAGACTAAACGACCAATAATAGAAGTTGCTAAAAAACCAAAGTGAACTATACAAGAGCCAAAAATAATTTGAAATAAATATCTGTAGTTAGTTTCTGTGTTGAGATACCAGTCACTAGCTACCCAAGAAGGAGCGACAAATTGCTTGGCTAAGGGCAAAACATCTACTTCGTTCCAGACCAAACCGTTCATGTTACCGTCTAATAATAATCTCAAGCTGAGAAAAATTAAGACTATTGCTGTCTTGAAAGCAATTTTACGAAAATAAGACGAAATATACACTATAATCCTGCTTTAACTCCTCATTCACTATGGTTGAGTTTAATCTGGGAAGTGAGAAAACTCAATTGTTTCTGTGTTGAGAAATAAAGTGTAAGGGCAAGCTGACCTGGATTCATAGAGTAGATAGCAGACTAGATAAGATACTTATAAACAGATGCTACTTGGGGGAAATTTTTAAATACTCTGCAATAAGTGTACCTTAGACGTAATGTCTACTTCGATCGGGTTGATGTTGGGGAACATCAAAAATATATTTAATTTGAGAAAAGGGGAAAGTACAAAAACTTAACTTTTGGATTCAGTCAAATGAACGCCATGAGTGCTGGGAAGCACCAAGATGGAAGGTTAATTTATCCCCAAGAAACTTACAAACTACTGGAATCCAGACTTTCAGATTCTTCAGGAGTTTGAGGTAAATGTAGACCACATTCTTGTTTAAGTCCATGAAAACGAGTATCTCTTTCGTCAGTATCATCAGCCATGAGGGGACGACTTGAATGCCAATCGCCAACACTGACATAACCTAAGTCAAAATAAGGATGATAAGGAAGATCGTGGGCAGTTAAATATTGATAAATATCACGAGAATTCCAAGCCAAGATCGGATGTATTTTGTAGATATCTTCTTGTTTACTAACACGATCTAAACCTTGACGATGTTGAGTTTGATCCCTACGTAGTCCTGCTAGCCAAGCTGTAGCGTTTAGTTCTTTCAAAGCACGCTGCATAGGTTCAACTTTGCGAATGTCATCATAACGATTGAATTCTTCTACATTGTTATGTTCCCATAGTTTTCCATACAAAGCTTCCATTCTAGCTGGAGAAATAGGAGACTGATACACTTTCAAATTAAGTTGTAGTCTTTGCGTTAATTCTTCAGCAAATTTGTAGGTTTCTGTGGGTAAGTAACCAGTATCAACCCAAATGACGGGAATATTTGGTACGACACTAGTAACTAAATGCAGCATTACCGCAGCTTGAATACCGAAACTTGTACTCATTACTAGGCCATTACCAAAAGTAGTTGCACTCCACTGGACTAGTTGTTGTGCTTCTATATCTTTGAGGTCTTGATTAAGTGCTACTAAATCTAATTTAGGTCTATTGATGATTGCATTTGTCATCGATTTTGCTGCTTTTTGTGTTTGTTTGGTTTAGGGATAGAGATTGGTGATTATTTTAGCTTATCCTGTTTTTACTACTATATTTTTACCATTGGTTCACTTCTGTAACTAATGTCTCAGTAAGAGTGAGACTGGTGCGGATAATAAGTAAAAAATAGGGAATAAATATAAATATATCGATCGCTTTTAAGAGTTAGCTTTGATCAAAATACCAATAAAAGCAAAAGCTCCTACCAAAACAAGACACACAGACACTACAAAAGAAAGAGATGTGCGAGGCACATACAAGTAATCTTCTTTTAAGATGCGTTTTAACTCTCGACGATGATCTAATGCTGCTAACATCATCGCACCAGTACCAATGCTAATAAAAGCAAGACCTACTATACGAGATAGATGAAAGGGGTCAATGTTTTCACCAACACTAGTTTTTTCTATGGCGTAAAAAATACGATCGATCCCAAATCCAAAACTAATCAGGGACAAGCAAGTACGAATCCAAGCCATCAAAGTGCGTTCCGCAGCAGCACGATTACGTTCTCTCGCTAGTTCAGTATTAATATTGGTTGGTTTCTGACTCATTTTTGACCCTATAAATTATTAGGGATGAATTAAGTAGCGATTTGCTTGCTACTTTTGACTTATTACCCATTTCTCATTACATTGTTATCGATCGATTTGATATACTTCTTCAGCTACTCGTTTAAGACGGCGGAGTTGTGCTTGCATATCTCGCTTTGTCCATTTTGCAGCAAAAAAATTAAATCCCCAACTAACTACTGGGTTGGGAATTTCAAATTCAAAGCGGTTAAGTAAATATGTACCATTATCCGTTGGCTGACATTCCCAGCGATCGCGTCCTTGAAAAAAACCTTCAAACTGCCAAACAATTAAACCAGGTTCTCTTTCAATAACTACACTTCTCAAAGTTGGTTTCCATACAGGAGTATCGATAACAAAACGACTTAGACTACCAATCTGTGTGCTCCATTTGCCAATAGGTTCGCAAGATAAGATTGGGTTCAGCCAACGATGCATAAGTTCCAGGTCTGTAAAACAACGTTCTACCACTACCGCACTTGCTTTAATTTCTATAGACTGTTCAAAACTTTGCCTTAGTGACATGATAATTGCTAATAATTGTAAATTTTGAAGTCGAAGTATAGTGAATTATTAATTTTTTAGGGAATTTTTGTCATTTTAAAAAAATTGGAGACAAGCTGAAGGCTAAAAATGTAGTCATTAAGGTAAAAATCATGTAAAAAGTTTTTAGAAGAGGATAATGCGAACTCAAGTTCTGATAGTGCTAAAAGCATTAAATCTTAACTTTTTAAGTATTTTTAGCCAAATTTGCCCTAATAATACCTAAAAATGTATTGACTCTAATTAATATATTGCCGTTATTCTCGTTTATTTTACGGGAAAAAGAGGATAAACTAAAACAGGAAAAATGACACAAGTAATAAATACTATCTCGCCAATACAGCCTTGGCTGCTGGCACAGACAAATCCATTGGATCAACTAATTTCTGGTTTGGGGCTTGACTTAGGTACATCGGTTCTTAATTTAATCAAAGCCGTTGGTATCTTGATCCTAGGCTGGATTGTTGCCACCATAGTTAAAGGCTTAGTCAAAGGATTACTTAATCGTACTAATATTGACAACAAAATTGCTAGTTGGATTTCTGGGGGTTCAGGAGATGCAATTCCGATAGAAGATTGGATTGCCAGCTTATTCTATTGGCTGATTCTATTATTTGCGATTGTTGGATTTCTTGATGCTCTACAACTAGAAGTGGTGTCTGAGCCACTTAATGGTCTTTTAAATCAGGTAACAGGCTTTTTACCCAAAATTGTCGGTGCTGGCATTTTATTGGGTATAGCGTGGCTTTTAGCTACCGTCGTCAAGATGATAGTTACTAGAGGACTAGGAGCATTAAATCTAGATGAACGTTTTGGACAACAATTAGATTCATCTGATTTTGCCCTCAGCGATACCATTGGCAATGCTCTATACTGGTTTATCTTCTTACTATTTTTACCTTCTGTCCTTAATACACTTAATTTGGAAGGGACTCTTCAGCCAGTACAGAGTTTGCTAGATGATATTTTGGCAGCAGTCCCCGATATTCTCAAAGCATTATTTATTGGTGCAGTTGGCTGGTTTGTTGCTCAGATAGTCCGTCGTTTAGTTACTAGTCTCTTGTCTGCTACAGGGATAGACGGAATAGGAGAAAAATTTGGTCTTTCTGGTACTGGTGGACAGAAATCTCTCTCTTGGATTGTTGGTACAGTTGTCTTTGTTTTGGTATTAATACCTACAGTTATCGCTGCTTTAGAAGCTCTCCAAATTGAAGCAATTTCTGCTCCTGCAATTAATATGCTCGATCAAGTATCGGCATTGTTGCCCAAACTCTTTTCTGCTGGTATTGTCTTGGCTTTGGCGTACATGATCGGGCAATACCTATCAGAGTTTATTACCAATATCTTGACTGGTATTGGTTTCAATAATTTTTTCCAATGGCTAGGTATTACTCCTCCTGCTTCGAGTTCTTCCGCTTCTGGTTTACACGGTCAAACAGAACAACCTACAGTAATTCAAACTACTTCGGTAGGAACAAAAACTCCTTCAGAATTTGTTGGGATAATCAGTTTAGTGGCAATTATGTTAGTTGCTGCCCTAACCGCTGTAGATATTCTTGGTATTCAAGCCTTAGCTGATGTAGTTCGCATTATTCTCCAAATTGCTGGTCAAGTATTTATTGCAGTTGTAATATTTGGTATTGGTTTATATTTAGCCAATCTGGCATTTAATCTCATTGTTAGTTCTGGTGCTGGACAAGCAAAAACTCTTGCACAAGCTGCTCGAGTTGCGATCGTTATTTTTGTGGGAGCATTAGCTTTGACTGAAATGGGAGTTGCTCCTAATATCGTCAATTTAGCTTTTGGTCTGATTTTAGGTGGTATTGCTGTAGCGATCGCTCTTGCTTTTGGCTTGGGGGGTCGAGAAGTTGCTCAAGAGCAATTACGTTCTTGGGTTAGTTCCTTTAAGAACAGATAGATATAGCGTATTCGATCCTATCTTATTATCAAATAGCCACTACCTTACTCTTAAGTTTGGTAGTGTTTTTTTTGCTGGAACTTAGGTTGTTTAAGTTTTGTTGCTAACGTTTAAATAAAGCTAAGAGCTAAGAGCTAAGAGCTAAAAGCTAAAAGCTAAAAGCTAAAAGCTATTAATTTTTACCATTGAGGATTTTTTGATAATAACTTAGTTGCATCTGAGACAGAAATTGGCTTAGCAAAAAAATAACCTTGCCCATAGTCGGAATTTAAACCTTGGAGAGTTTTCATTTCCTCTTCTGTTTCTATACCTTCTGCTATTATCTCCATACCTAGTTTATGACCAAGCATGACAATAGAACTAACTATGTCTATGTTTTTACTACCTTTATTCATATTCCTGATAAAAGATTTATCGATTTTAAGGTTGTCTATAGGAAAACGGTGTAAATAGCTGAAAGAAGAGAATCCTGTACCGAAATCGTCCATAGTCAAGCATATACCTAGATTTTTTAGCTGATGGAGCAATATAATGGCATTTTCTATGTCATCCATAACCATGCTTTCTGTAATTTCTAATTTTAAGTTATGGCAATTTAATTTAGTAGTTGCTATGGTTTGTTTAATTTGCTCTACTAAATTAGGCTGAGAAAATTGACGACCTGAAAGGTTAACACTTATAAGCAAAGAAGCGTGATGAGGAAATTGTTTTTGCCATTGATACATCTGCTGACAAGCTTCTTGCAAAATCCATTTCCCCAGGGGAATAATTAACCCTGTTTCTTCAGCAATAGGAATAAAGGTATCTGGATAAACGAAACCTCGTTTAGGAGAATTCCAACGTATCAAAGATTCAAAACCAGCAATCTGACCAGTTTTTAAATAGATAATAGGTTGATAGTAAAGTTCAAATTCTTGATTGTCTATAGCTTCTCGTAAATCTGCTTCTAGTTGCAAGCGTTTTAAAGCTTGGTCGTGCATCCCTACTGCAAAGACTTGGTGACTTGCTTTTCCTGATGCTTTAGCCTTATGCATAGCAGTCTGAGCAGATCTCAACAAATATTCAGGCTGAAAATCTTGATTTATTTGATTAACAGCAATGCCAATAGTTACTGTAGTAAAGGTTTCTCTATCATCTAACTGAAAAGGTAAAGTTAAGTCATTTTTTAACTTATTAGCGATCGATAGTGCTGTCTCCACATTATCTATATCTTTAATAGCGATCGCAAATTCGTCTCCTCCTACTTTCCCAATCAAAGCATCAGAATTAAAATGAGTTTTGAGTCTTTTAGCTGTAGTAACTAATAATTTATCTCCCGCTTTATAGCCTAATCCTTCATTAATTAGTTTGAAGCGGTCTAGATCGAGACAAAAAATTGCTAGCAAGCGATCTGGTTTCTTTTGCTTATTAAGCTTTTTTAATTGCTTAGTAAATAAAATACGGTTTGGTAAATCAGTCAAAGAATCGTAAACCAGATTGTAGAAAATCTTGTATACAATAATGCTTACTGCGGTAACAAGAAAAGTAATAACTGCAGGAACAAACGGTATCCATCCTCTCTGGATAAATAAGAAAAAAGATATTCCCCATAAGCTAGTAATTCCAGCTACTATAGCTATACCTAATATTAGTGGACGACGTATTTTTCCAGCTATTATCGCCCCAACTATAGACCAACCCCAAATCCAGAAACTTTCTACCCCTTCATTCCAAAACCACAGTTGACGAGAATTATCTAATACTGCACTGAGGATTTGGCTAGTCATATGAGCATGAACTATTACCCCAGGCATAATCGTTTCTACGGAGTTATAGGGAGTATAAAAAAAATCTTTAATTCCAGGAGCATTGGTCCCAATTAAAACTACTTTATCTTTGACTAAATTGGGATCGAAATTGTCAGCTAAAACTTCTGTTAAGGTTAGTTTTTCAGCAATATCTTTAGATTTAAAATCAGCCATAATTTCCCACCCTAATGCATCAAATGATGCCCTTTGATAACCTCCAGAATTGTGATTGAGGGCAATAAACTCTGTATCGCCAATACGTAAGGAATTATCTAGCACTTCAAATTCTAAATCGCGATCTCGTAAATAGCTCAAACTTAAGCGCAGAGAAAATGAGTATAGCTCTTCTCCATCAAGAGTCGTATACATAAAATTACGTCTTATCACATTGTCTCTATCGGGAAATAGATCACTAAAACCAATTCTGTCTGTTGGCACACCTGGTGCAGGAAGAACTCGTCCAATTTCTTCAATAGTGATCACGTTTGTTGCTTTCAACTTTTGTCGTAAGGCATCAGTTCCTGGAGGATGAGAAATATTGCGATGTATATCTAAACCAATTACTTTGGGTTGATATTTTTGTAATGTGGCAAGTAACTCTGCATATACTTCATCAGCGAGGGGCCATTGATTTTGCTGTTGGATATCTGACTCGGTTATTTCTACTACCAGCAGTCTAGGATCTTTTTGCTCGTTACTATTTAGATTAACTAGCTGGTCGTAAGCAGCTAATTCTAATGTTTCTAATTGACCTAATTGTCTAGCTCCTAATATTAGACCAGTTATTAATAAACTAGCCAAAAAAATAAATGAATTATAAGGAGAAAAAACATGATGATGATTCTTAAGATAATCTTGAGAATTGGATTTAAATTTAAAGAAAAATTTACGGCAAATTTTATTAAACACGATAGCTTAGATGTTTTTTGATATTTTTAAAATTATCTCTAACTATTGAGTATATTTGCTTAATTAGAGTAGGGGTGCATTGTTAAAATAATCTCAATCAAGTAATTTTCTCGCAATTATTTCTTCAATATTATTTCCTAAATATTTAGGATAATTTTATCTAACATCTAAACTCTAAAACAATTGGTATAGTTGTATAGAGATATTAGTTTTTTCTTTAAAATGTTATCTAGAGAACCAGCTTTTAGTAAAATAAGCACAGTCCTAGGGTTGACCATAATGCTCAGCCTCTGTTTGACTAGCTTTTCTCCATTAGTTCAAGCAGAAACAGTAGATACAAACCCCAACAAGAGCAGAGCTAATGTAAATAAAAAAGAAAGAAGAACCGTCAGGGAGAGAGGTGGTTTACCTGTTTATCGCATAGGAGGAGGTAGTCGTGGTAACTGTCTTGCTAACCAAGGTCAACTCATTGCCCTAGTACCAGAGGATTCAGTTAGTATAACAGCATCAAATAAACCTCAACTTTTCTTTTATATTCCTGAGACATCTCAATCTAATCTAATAGAATTCGTTGTACGCAATCAGCAAGATGAACTGGTTTATGAGACATTTTTAGAAACCAGCGATCGCTCAGGAATTATTACCATAGAGTTGCCTGAGAGCATATCACAAGAATTACAGAAAACTAATGAAGATTATCATTGGTATCTCTCAATGATATGCAATCGGCAAAAACGTTCTCACGATATAGTTGTACAAGGTTGGCTAAGACGTGTAGAAATAAACCCTGCTCTCAGCTACAAACTGCACAATGCTAGCCCGGCAGAACAAGCAAGCTTGTACCAGCAACAGGGAATTTGGCATGATGCTTTATCCGTAATAGCCCAAGAGCGAAAAACTTCTAATTATCAAGGTACCACTAAAGCTAAATGGAACGAGTTATTAAATAGCATAGGTTTAGAAGAATTAGCTGAACAACCATTGATTGAGACTAATGAATTTAGTTCTGTTAACTGGTTGTTAGATCGTTCTTCTCGATAACTTTAATTACACATTGGACATATTCTTTTCCCTGTCTCAATCAAGAAATTAATTTTTAGATTGGCTTGGTCAAGAATTCTCTTAATTACTAGTTAAGAGAGAACGCCAGAAAAATTTGGGCAGAGCAAGCATTCGCTTCCATCGCCAAGGTTCTTGATAGAGGCGGTAAGACCATTCTAAGTTATTATTTCTTAACCACGAAGGAGCGCGGGATTTATTACCTGACCAGATATCGAAACTTCCCCCTACTCCTATCCAGATAGAATTAGGGCAAAGAAAGCGGTTCTGTTCAATCCAAAATTCTTGCCTAGGAACTCCTAAACCAACAAAAATTACTCTAGGTTGCTTTTGTTTAAGAGTTTCCTGCCATTGTTTTTGTTCTTCAGCAGATAGATAGCCATGTTGGCTCATAATAGAAAGTTGAGGAATTCTTTTCTGCCATGTTTCAGCTGCTTTAGCTGCGGTTTGAGGAGTTCCTCCATAGAAACAAATTAGAGGAGACTGAGGTACTTTTCCTAACTGATGTAATAATGACTCTGCTAATTCAATTCCTGGGGAGCGTTTTTGTCTTTTCCCTCGCAAAAGCATATAAAAAACAATACCAGCCCCGTCAGGGATAACTAATTCGGCGGTTTTAATAATTTTGGCTAAAGTTTGATTGGTTTCGGCAAGAATTGCCATCTCTGCATTAAGAGTGACTACATGAGTACCCAGTTTGTTGTGCATTCTTGATATTAGCCAACTCCCATAGTCTTCGAGTAAATGCACGGGTAAATTTAAAACTGTAAATATATCAGGGGATGGTGGTTTTTGATCTAATTGAAACATGGCTATCAATGTTGATTAAAAAGAGAATTATGATGGTTTTAACTTAACTGCTGTCCCAGTAGCAGTGATAAGAAGCAACACGCCTTTTTCGTCTACATTTATCGTACCAGTATCTATCTCGATACCCACAACTCCATCTGCACCTAATTCTTGAGCTCTTTTTTTTAATTCTTCGATCGCTTCTAACTGTCCTTTTTCAAAGATGCGTTCGTAACTACCAGTACGACCACCAATCATATCTCTAATCCCTGCAAAAAAATCCCTTAAGGCATTAGTTCCATAAACTACTTCTGCTGTAACTATCCCTAAATAATTCTCGATCGACCAGCTTTGAATCGTATCAGTCGTTGTAACAATCATAAATCGCCACACCAAAATTATTAGTCATTGTAATTTAGATTATAAGGAAATCTAAATTTTTCTAGAAGGCAATAGGAAAATGTCTTCATCAATCAACAACTAAAATGATCTTATGGGTTATTCTCTTTTAAGTCGATTTCAAGGTGCATTGTTCGGGGGCATACTGGGAGATGCTATAACTACACAGATACAAACGCCTTCTCTATATCCAAGTAATCAGCAGCCAGATTGGTATAAAATTCTCCATTATCAGCCATCAAAATTGATCGATAATCTCCAACAAATTTGTTTGATGCTTAATCAATCTAATCAATTAGAACAGCAAATTTTTAAGTGTGAGTCGAGGAATAGTGGTGAATGGGCTTATCTGGCTTTGCCGATTATACTTTTTTACCACGAAGATTTTGTTTTGTTACAAAAAGAGATAAGAATCTTTGCTCAGTATTGGCAATGGTCAGACGAAGTTGTAGAAGATGTATTAATATGGAGTTACATTATGGTTCTAGCTCTAAAGAAAAAGTTGGATAAAAGAAATATAATTGGGCAGCTTTTAGCAGGTGTGAGAGCAAAGCAAACTCCTTTATATCAACTGTTAAGACAATTAGAATCATGGTTATTTGAAAGTCTAACTTTAGAGCGAGTGGTGGAGAAATTATCTACTCAAAACCAAGAATGGTCTATTCCCTTGTCTCTTTATTGCTTTAGTTCTACTCCAGAAAATTTTTATCTCTCTATTAGTCGTGCTACCCACCACCAAACTCAAGCTAGAATAACAGCTATATTAACTGGGACTTTGGCAGGAGGGTATAACGGTATTATAGGAATACCTACTCCTTGGCGTAACCTATCCGCGGAAAATCCAGTATATCAAGAAATCGATCGACAAGGAACAACATTGTTTAATAACTGGTCTGGAGTATATCAAAAGGGACGGCAATTAGATAGAGATATAATTGGGCAAAGAGCCATTGCTTCCCCTGGTATAATTCAACCTCGCTCATCTTTGAAAGTTATTTCTCAAAGAGAGTGTACATAAATAGTGGGGATAAATAATTTTTGCCTTTAAACTTAAGTAATAATATTTTTAACTAAGTTAATATTTTCTTTTGTTTAATTATTAGCGTTGATTTGAGTCTAGGCAACTATAATAATGCTTCAAAAATTCTCATAAGTCATGAAAAGTTTGTCTTCATTAACCCAAAAATTTGAAGTGTGGTGGCAAAACTGCCAACGTAGATACAATAGATTTTGGGGAACTGAAGCTCCTCTAACCTTAAAATCAGCTAAACAACCACCAGAAGGTAGACCCAAAATACTTTCTCATCGCCACAAAAAACGCCGACAAAGAAAATCGCTACTGATGTTGGTACTAGCTATTGTTACTCTAACCAGCGTAATTGGGTATCGTTTTTACAATCAACCACAGCTAGCAGTAGGAAAAGTATCTCCTGTAAGAATCACTGCTCCTGAAGATGGACAATTTGAAGATGACAAAACCACTACTGAAAGACGCAAAAAAGTACAAACAGGAATTATTCCGATTTTGAAACAAAATCGTGAGATTACCCAGCAAATTAAACTGCAGATATCCAAATATCTCGATCGCGTTGAACAATTAAGAAAATTAGTTGAACCTTTTCCTTTTATTGACAGTGAAATTATTTCTGTAGAAACTCAGCAATATATCCGCTCTTGTTCAGAGTCAGAATTAAAAAATATTTTAGAAATAGTTCATCAGCATCAATCTCAGAATTTATCAGACTCAACCCAAGAAACTTTAACAACTGAACCATTAGAAAGTTTAAACTTAAGACTAGAGCAAACTGTCAAAGAATTGAAAGCTTATCGTCAAAAAGCATCAGTAACCGAATACAATAAATTTCTGGCTCGTGTTGCTCTAATTCGCTATCGTTATTCGCAAGTCTGGAAAAAACTACAACAAAAGCCGATTGAGCGTCTCAATGAAGACGAAATAACAACTTTACTAGACCTACAAAATAGTACGTGGGTAAAAACGAAGACAGCTATTTTGCAAGCTTCAGAAAGAATATTAGTCCAAGGAATTTCTTCAGGAATGCCCTCAACTCTTCTAGAAGAAACGGTTGCTATTCAACTTCGTCCCGAAATTCCGGCTCAGACAGCCAACATAGGTAAAAATATTTTGCTAGAAGTTCTGCAGCCCAATTTAGAAAAAGACCGAGAAGCCACCAAAACGATGGCAGAAAAAGCAGCTTTAGCGATCGAACCAGTAATTGTCGAGATTAAGCAAGGAGAAATAATTGTCGATGAAGGAGAAGTAATTACCCAAGCGGATTTTGTTCTCTTAGATGGTTTTGGTCTTAGTCGTCGTAGCATTAACTGGAAAGGCTTAAAACTATCTGCAACTATTGCTGCTGGTTCTGTTGCTCTATTTTGGCTGATCCAAGCACAAGTATATACTTCTATACGTCGTCGGGATTATATGCTGTTGTGCTTACTCAGTCTTAGTGCGCCGTTACTAACAATCTTTAATATTCCCTATACCAACTTACCTGCCGTTGGTTTACTAGTAAGTAGTTTCTATAGTCCTTCTTTAGCAATTACTCTAGTTGCCATCTTAACAGGACTCATAAGTTTTACTACTCAAGCTATTAGTTGGGAATATTTATTAGCAGGAAGTGCAGGGGGTTTACTAGCTGCTGCCATCGCCGGTAAATTGCGTTCTCGCGAGACTATTGCCCGCTTAGGAGCTTTAGTTGGTTTAGTACAAGGAGGAGTATATTTTCTCACTCATTTAATTATTAGCTCTAGTGCAGTAACTATTTGGTCTGCGGTTTTGCCAGGAGCAGCAATATATGGTTTATCTGGATTAGCTTGGAGTATAATTGCCTTGGGAATTTCTCCCTACTTAGAGAGACTATTTGATGTTGTCACACCAATTCGCCTAGCAGAGCTATCTAATCCTAATCTACCTTTACTAAAAAGATTAGCAACAGAAGCTCCTGGTACGTTCCAACATACTATGTTTGTTGCTTCTTTAGCAGAAGCAGCAGCTAGAAAATTAAACTGTAATGTGGAGTTAATTAGAGCCGGGACTTTGTATCATGACATTGGTAAGATGCACGATCCACTAGGATTTATTGAAAATCAAATGGGTGGTACTAATAAACACGATGAAATTGATGACCCTTGGCAAAGCGCAGAAATTATTAGAAAACACGTCAGTGAAGGGTTGGTTATGGCGCGTAAATCCGGTTTACCCAAAGCAATTCGCGATTTCATTCCCGAACATCAAGGAACGCTACTAATCGCCTATTTTTATCATCAAGCTAAACAAAAATCATCCCAAGATCCAAGCGTCAAAGTGTTTGAGTCAGATTTTCGCTATATAGGACCAGTACCTCAATCACGAGAAGCAGGTATTTTAATGTTGGCTGATGGCAGTGAAGCAGCTTTGCGCTCTCTTAAAGATGTTACTCCTGATAAAGCTTTAGCTATGATTAGAAAAATTTTCAAGGCTCGTTGGCAAGACCAACAATTAGTAGATAGTGGTTTGTCTTACGATGAATTACCAGTTATTGCTGAAGTTTTTGTGCAGGTTTGGCAACAGTTTAATCACAAACGTATTGTTTATCCCAAAGGAGCATTGGGGAATAAGTAGTGAGTAGTGAGTAATGAGTAATAAGTCATGAGTAATAAGTCATGAGTCATGATTAATAAGTAAGGGATTAAGCAACCAACAACTAACAACCAACAACTAACAACTAACCATTAACAAAGTGACTAAGAATTCATCACAACAAGAAACTCATTTTAATCAAGCTCGTGCTGGCTTACAACAGGCAATCTCTTGGTATGCTAGTTTTCGTCGTCATTGGAATTATCCACCGAATCCTAACTTACAAGCAGCAGTAAGAAAGGATTTACAAGCTTTGAAGGGAGCTTTGGATAAATTAGACCAAACAGTTATTAAAATTTCCACTTTTGGGTTAGTTAGTTGTGGAAAATCATCAGTTATTAATGCTTTACTTGGTCAACCCATCTTAGAAACTGGCCCTTTACACGGTATTACTCAATGGCCTAAATCATTACGTTGGACTCCTGCTAGTGGGAAGGTGCAAGTGGAATTGATTGATACTCCTGGGTTAGATGAAGTTGAGGGAGAAGATAGAGCCAAAATGGCGCGGGAAGTGGCTCAGGAATCAGACTTAATTTTGTTTGTGGTAGCTGGAGATATTACCCGTACAGAATATTCTGCTTTGTGCGCTCTCAGAAAAAGTCAAAAACCACTAATTTTAGTCTTTAATAAAATCGATCTTTATCCAGATAAAGACAGAGAAACCATTTATCGCCAGTTACAACAATTAAATGCTGCGGGGGACGAGGAAGAATTAGACGAAATTATTGCAACGGATCAGATTGTAATGATAGCTGCTAAACCGCAACAGATTCAAGTGAGAATTGAAGCAGCAGATGGGCAAATTACTACTCAGTGGGAAACACCACCACCTCAAATTGAGGAATTACAAGAGACTATTTTAAGAATTTTAAATCGAGAAGGTCGATCGCTTTTAGCTTTAAATGCCTTAGTCCAAGCTAGAGATGCAGAAGTTAATATCGCCAAAAAAACTATTGAAATTCGTCAAGAAGAAGCCCAAGAAATCATTTGGCAATATGCCAAGTATAAAGCTTTGGCAGTTGCAGCCAATCCAATTCCTCTCCTAGATTTATTAGGGGGATTTGTGGCAGATTTGGCTTTAATTAGAGCTTTAGCACGGTTATATGGACTACCAATTACTAGTTATGAAGCTGGAAATCTCTGGCGAAGAATTCTAGCTAGTTCTGGCGGTTTATTATTTGGAGAAATTGCTGGTAGTCTCTTTTTTGGTGTGGGTAAAAGCGGTGCAGCCATTACTGGTATGTTTGAAAGTCCAATGTCTCTGTTGGCTTATGGTAGTGCAGCAAGTGTACAAGGTGCGATCGCTGGTTATGGAGCATATATAATCGGTCAAGTAGCACAGGTATATCTGGAAAAGGGTTGTACCTGGGGTGCTTTAGGTCCTTCTACTCTCATTGCGGATATTCTTTCTCAAGTAGAACCGAATACAATTATTTATCGTCTTCGCCAAGAGTTGTTGCAATAACTAAAGTATCTCACTGTTTATCTGTAAAGAGTTCAGAAAAGAAAGTTAAATAAAAATTATTTATACAAAATTAAAAGCAGATTGTCTAAAAACCCAAAATTCAGGCTAGATTTGTAGTCAAGCAATTTACTAAAACTCGGCTATATATATTAAGTATATCCATGGATTTACACATAACAGATGTTCAAAGTCTGGTAATGATCGATCATCAGATAGGCAATTACCTATTGTCTCCAGCTGAATATGAAATAGCACGCCAGGTAATCTATAAAACTGCCGATTTTGACTATTTATCACTATTACGTTTTTCAGAAAACTCTTTGACTCAAGGTGCAGCAGCTTTGGCAGCCCATATATCTGTTATTGTTGATAAACCTGCTGTTCAAGTAGGAATTGTTTCTATACTACAAAAAACTTTTTGCAACCCTATTTATTGTTGCAGTACTACAGTTACTCGACCGCAACAACGTAAAACAGAAGCAGCTTGGGGTTTAGAAACTATGGCAAAAAATCATCCCCAGGCAATTTATGTCATTGGACAAGAACAAACTGCTTTAACTACCCTCGTAGAATTGATAGAAAGAAAAAGCATTCAACCAGCACTAATTGTTGCGACTCCACCAACTTTTGTAGAACAAGACATCAAACAATGGTTGGCAACTTCATCTATTCCTAATATATATGTTGAAGGAAAGAAGGGTAACTCAGTAGTAGCATCGACTATTATTAACAGTCTCACAGAACTAGCTTGGCAAGAATATGCTCTTAATTTAGGTTAAAAGTGGGATGTTCAGTTTTATGAAACACAAGGTTTCTGGCCATATACATAATAGGTAGTGATATCATTCCAGATTCCTTGCTCAGTTTGCAGAGCTTCTAATTCGGCATCAAACTCAGCTTTAGCTTGTGCTAACTGCTCTGATGATAATTGGGATAGAGGAGAAGGATATTGTCCTGGTGCTGGATGTTCACTTCCTGCCCACATTCTTTTAGCTTTTTCTAAGCTGATATAACTACTATCCTCCTGTTCAACTTTGATTTCAATTGACTCAAATTTTGCTTGCTGAAGAAGATTCTGACATTTTTCAATCGTGCCTGTTGGCTTACTCATTAAAAACGAAATACCATATTTTTCAGCGATCTTTTGGGTAACAACTCCACCCACAAAAGCAGTTTCAGCAAAAGCATGAATTCCCAGAATTCCACCTGGTTTAAGCAATTTACGCCAAAGAGAAAGAGCAGAGATCAGATCGGACATCCAAATGAATGCAGAGGAACAGAAAATGCGATCGAAACTATTAGCTGGAAAATTTAGTTTTTCTCCATCTGCCAGCTGAAACTCAACATTACTGAGGTTTAAATTGGCAGCTTTTTGTCTCGCTTGAGCAATCATTCCTGAGGAAATATCAATACCAATAACTTTACCTTCAGAACCAACTAACTGAGCAGAAGCGATCGCGCAATGACCTGTTCCTGTGGCTATATCGAGAACATTTTGTCCTAAACCCACTTGTCCATATTCCACCAAACGATTAGCGATTTGCCAATGCCAATCATCATTATCGCGGGTTTTGTCATAAGTTTGGCTTCTACCAGTGTATAAGTCTGCTATAGCCTGCTTGTAATTGTCTAAGTTGAGTTTTTCCTGCATAATACCGTTTTCACTTAGATTGACTTATCTCCCTTGTCTCCATTCCTGCAAACGTTGTTGAGCAACTGGATCGAGGGAATTAAACAAAAAACGACCAGAAGATTTCTTTCTGGGTCGTTTCTTTTGTCTCATCTTGCGAGTAGCAATTTCTATATCTCCTGCTAATCTCTGAGCCGACAGATATTCTGCTCCGTATCCTGCTACTGTGAGTTGTTGCGCTCGGTCAGAAGTGGCTACGATTAACCGAGAATTGCGGTTTTGCTGTTTATTGTTTCTAAAACCAGCACAAAATTTTTCTATATAAGTATCTGCTGTTTCCGCAAAAGCAGTATAGTGGGCTGAAACTAGGGGAGTATATTCTTGATGATAGCTAGGCGTATTTTGATAATGAGCATCAAATACCACTTTAGTCTGATAGGCAACCATTGCTGCATAGTTAATTAAAGATTCAATTAACTCTTCACGGGCTGCTTCCAAGCCATAACGATCGCGATTTTGTTTTAAGCTAGACCAAGCACCGATGATGTTGTAGCCATCAACTAGTAGAAGTGCCTGATAAGATGGGAAAGGCATTTAGAATAAGTATAGTTGTATAAATAAAACTTAATATACCTATTCTAAACACACTTGTTAACAAAAAATTAAAAAACTATGACAATCTTCTCTCCATTTGACAGAAATCTTACCGCGGAATGCGGTCACCGTTACTCCGTCGTTTTACGGCGGAGTAACGGTGACTCTACTTTAAAAAAGAACAAGGTCTTAAAGTGGAGGTTCTCTAGTACCCAATAATTTTTCTTTAAGTCTCTGTGGATTTCCTCGATCGACTACCCTACCGTTTTCCAATAAGAATGCACCATCACAATAGTCTAATTCTTCTAAGCGGTGAGTAACCCACAAAGCAGTCAAACTATTTTGTCTAACTAAGTTTTTCACTTGTAAAACCAACTCAAGTTGAGTATCTGGATCTAGTAGTGCTGTAGGTTCATCGAACAGTAATATTTTGCAATGACGAGCGATCGCACCAGCGATGGCAATGCGTTGTTTTTGTCCTCCACTAAGAGCATAAATTGGTCTACGTTCCAATTCCAACAAGTTAACTGCAGATAGAGCTTCCATGACTCTTTCTTTAACTTGAGCAGTAGAAAGTTTTTCTTCTACTAGTCCAAAAGCAATATCTGCTGCCACAGTAGGCATAACAAGTTGATGATCGGGATTTTGAAAAACAAACCCGACGGTTGAGGTAATAGTTATTTTGCCACTATTAGGAGTTAATAATCCAGCTAAGAGCCTTAGTAAAGTCGATTTTCCACTGCCATTTTCGCCTAAAAGCATCCAAAATTCCCCTTGAGGAACTTCTAGGCAACAAGATTGCAACACACTAGCTTCTTCAGACCAGCTAAAGCTGACATCTTCTACTTTAATAGCTGGTGCTTGGCAATTAGTGGTATTGGACCTATTCATTCTGCCACAGCAGCACTAAAGAACCCTGGTACTCGACCAGAAGAAGTTGCTCCTGATTTCTGAGAAATCATCACAGCACTAATCTGGTCGCTAAAGACTGCTACCTTTTTATCTTCTTGTTTTTCGCAGGTGAGTTCAATAATTTCTGGAGTAGAAGAACCCATAGCTGTGAGAACTTGCTGATACAATGCCTGAGCATCTTCAGCTTCTTTTCTTTGTACAGAAATAGGTAAGGGAATATTTTTGAGCATTAAATCAAGAGTAAACATATTGCCAGTGTAAAAACGTACGATCACTATCTATGTTAATTATGTTGGAGATTTTACTTAATTCCCAATTTTTATTTTTCCCTTAAGCTAAAAAACTTAATATTTTATTAAGAAATGCTCTGGAAATCAAAATAAATATCTCTTAATATATACTAAGTAAAGAAAAGTAAATTTTTCTCACATTTAATTTTTTTGTCTGAGATTTGGTATACAGAAGCCAACTTAGGTAAACTAATTCAATTAACGTACTTATACCTATTCGGAGATTCATTATATGACCATAGCAGTGGGACGCGCCCCAGAAAGAGGATGGTTTGATGTCCTCGACGACTGGCTCAAGCGCGATCGCTTTGTCTTCGTAGGCTGGTCGGGAATACTGCTATTTCCCTGTGCCTATTTGGCAGTAGGGGGATGGCTAACCGGCACCACCTTCGCAACATCCTGGTACACTCACGGATTAGCAAGTTCTTACTTAGAAGGATGTAACTTCCTG
>JAAUYH010048837.1_pt1 | contig 23933 bp, 24 predicted proteins | sample 7278061 | NCBI WGS metagenome assembly JAAUYH01 (sample SAMN14350203, study PRJNA611818) | marine sediment metagenome | isolation source: surface marine sediment (0.6m) | place: French Polynesia: Moorea | collected 2018-08 | reverse complement strand
TGTCAAGATTGATTTGAGGGATAAGTGTAACTAAATTTTCTCCCGTGTCTTCCTTGTCTGCCTTGTCTTCCTTGTCTCATCTCAACCCATCATTTCAAAATTGACAGAGTAGTAGGGGTGAATGGCTATTCGCCCTTATATCAGTTATTCAGTGAGCAATTGCTATTCAAAATGGGAAAATTTACCAAAAAACTGACAAACAGCTTTTCTAGCTTGGCGCGATCGAGTTTACGGATAGTCAAAGCTAGTCTTAAAATAATCTCTCAACTTTGTTTGCGGGGAGTAACGGAGCAACTATTAGAAATTGTCTTGTTTGGAGTGGGTTTAGGACTTGCTTTTATCTTTTACTCCTTGGGAGCATCTAACAGTTTAGCTCTTGGTTTGAGTCTGTTTATAGTAATATCAATCGTTATTCTAGCTATCCGTTTTTTCTTTTTCCGTAAATCTAAATTAGCTAGAAGTAGAACTGTAATAACTACCAGCACTAAAATTAGAGCAGAAGAAAAGCTAGTCAACTGGATTGCTCAAACTCTTGCTCAAAAAGCCCCTCAAGAGTGGGAAGAATATCAAGATTGGCTACACGATATTTTACTCGATCGTCTTCAATTACTCGATCGAGGGTTTCCAGTCTGGAAAGTAAGGGTAATAACTTATTGGCGATTAACAGGATTTTGTTTAATTGTTGGGTTAATGAAGTTAAGAAGATTAGTCGTAAGCCTTCGAGCTTAATTTGCACTGAGGCTGTTCTCTCAAAGTGCAAAGACAATGAGCATAAGGGCAAAAGTGCGTTTCTATTCCCTGTTCTTTTAACAACACCCAAACTATACTTTTGAATTAAATAAATGTTTCAAAATTTTAAGCTCAGAGTAAATCATCGATAGAATCTAATTTCAATTAGGTTTCTCAGGAGCAAAGGGAAAATGAAACGAACTAACAAAATTATTCGTCCTACTTCTACTTTTAGAATTACTCTAGCATTGACTTTAATAACTACAAGTTTATTAACTACCGCCTGTCAAAATACTGGTGCAGGGGGAGATACTCAAAGTCAAGGGGAAGGGCTAAAATTGGGAACACTATTACCAACTACTGGCGATCTTGCCTCTATTGGTCAGGATATGCCCGTAGCCGTAAAATTAGCAGTAGATACTATTAATGCTTGTGATGGTGTGAATGACAATCCTGTCACTTTAGTCAATGAAGATAGTCAAACCGATCCTAGTGCAGGTAGTACTGCTATGACTAAATTAGCAGAAGTCGATCGAGTTGCAGGAGTGGTTGGAGCTTTTGCTAGTAGTGTTTCTACTGCTGCACTAGAAGTAGCTGTCCGCAATAATGTTATGTTGGTATCTCCAGGTAGTACTAGTCCTGTATTTACTGACAGAGCAAAAAACGGAGAATTTAATGATTATTGGGCAAGAACAGCCCCTCCTGATACCTATCAAGCTCAGGCGTTAGCTACACTAGCTAACAAACGAGGATTTAAAAACGTTTCCACAGTAGTAATTAACAATGATTATGGAGTTGGTTTTGAGCAAGAATTTGTTCAGGCTTTTGAAGGGTTAGGAGGCAAAGTTGCTACTAAGGGTAATCCAGTTCGCTACGATCCTAAAGCAGCTACTCTAGATAGTGAAGCTAAAGCAGCTTTTAGCAATAAACCAGATGCTGTGGCTGCTGTGTTGTATGCAGAAACTGGTAGTGTTTTATTAAAATCAGCCTTTCAGCAAGGTTTGAGTGAAGGAGTTACAGTTTTACTTACTGATGGAGTATATTCTGACGACTTTGTTCGCCAAGTTGGTAAGACAGGAGAAGGCAAATCCATTATTGGTGGCTCTTTAGGTACTGTACCTGGTGCAGATGGACAAGCTTTAGAAGATTTTACCGCTCTTTGGAAAGAAGAAACTGGTCAAGACGTACCTGCTTATACACCTCATAGTTGGGATGCAGCTGTACTGTTAATGCTAGCTGCTGAAGCTGCCGATGCTAATACAGGAGAAGGAATTAAAAGTAAAATTAGAGAAGTAGCTAATGCTCCTGGGACAGAAGTTACCGATCCTTGTGAAGCACTAACATTAATACGTAATGGAGAAGATATTAATTACCAAGGAGCTAGTGGTAATGTAGATATTGATGCTAATGGGGATGTAGTAGGTAGCTATGATGTCTGGCAAGTTGGTGAAGATGGTAGTTTAACAACTATTGATAAAGTAAATCCTGCTACCAATTAGTTTTGGTTTTCGCGAGTAATGAGTAATGAGTAATGAGTAGTGAGTAATACCTCTTGAATTACGCAAGAGGACTCAGAAATTGAATTAATTTTTATGTTTTCCTCATAAATAAGGCCCTAAAGGATACACCTTCGGATAAGGTTTTATTCTATTCCTTGGGCTTTACTCATTACTTCTTCTCATTACTTCAGCCCGAAGGGCTGGTAAGGCAGCAGGGATTTCCTTTAAGTGGAAGTCTTATTCAATAAATCCAGAGTAAAAGTCTTGCTGCTGTGCTTACTATCTCATATAGAAAACTTAACTGATAATTAGTTGCATCTCTTTATTGCGAGCAGCTGTCATTTGGGGTCTTCCTAGATGTTTTTATAGGAAAGTCCCGACTTCTATCGCTGTAGTTATACAACATTAAATAAATATATTCAACAACATGGCAAATTTGCATGTTTATCATAAACATTCATAAAAATCTTACTTTTTTTAGTAAGTAAGTTTGCTTAAAACTCCAGCTTAATGGCTTACAATTAATATTATTCAAACTATTTATTAAAGCACGATCACGAAGTGCCAGGCTTAGCCCGATCGCCTGATTAAATTAATTGATTTTATTATTAACAAAGTTATTGGTATATTAAAAAAGTCAATCCAATCAAAAATCATTGTTTATAAGTTCTCAGATCCATGATCCCCCTATGGGATAGCTTTCAAAAGACATGTAGAAAGATACTCATTATAACAAAAGTATGGAATTATTTTTGATTATTTTAACGGCGTTTGGATTATCTACAGATGCTTTGGCTATGTCTTTGACTAGTGGATTATTTATTAGACACATTAAAATTAATAAGGCAATAAAAATAGCTTTGTTTTTTGCTTTTTTCCAAATGTTAATGCCTTTAATTGGCTGGAAGTTAGGACTTAGTGTTATTGATTTAATTTTTAAGATTGGTTATTGGATAAGTTTTAGCTTATTGAGTATCCTTGGTGTCAAAATGATTGATGATGCTCTTAAAACAGAAAATGATGAAGTAGAAAAAGCAATTAATCCCCTAGAAAACTATACTCTTCTAGGACTAGCTCTTAATAGTAGTCTTGATGAATTAGCCCTCGGTTTTGCCTCAAGTTCAAGTGAAATTTCCATTTTTACTTTAGCAAGTTTCATAGGATTAATAACCTTTATCTTATCTTTTTCAGGAGTATTGCTTAGTCATAAAGTTGGCAAAATTGTCAACAAAAAAGTTAAGTTCATTAGCGGTATACTTTTACTTACTATTAGTATCACAATCTTTTGGAATCATCTTTTTGAGCAAATAGTTAATTAGGATTTATTATCTGTTTGTGTTGCTGCTTCTGAGATAACAAAACACCAAACCATCGTTGTGAATCTGTCCACACTTGTAGTGTTTTTAGTTGATGGGCCAATAAATAATCTTGCATCTGGTGCAGATCAAACTTACGAGAAATTTCTGTCAGAATGGTTTCTTCTGGCTCAAAATTTACTCTAAAATCGGGAGCATCCAGAATAACAGAATGAGCTTTTTGACAGGCTAAGTGCATTTCAATTTGTGCTTGAGTAGAATTATAAAAAGCCTGATGAGTAAATAAGGTTGGTTCAAAATTGCCTTGAAAACGCCAATTCAAATGCTGCAAAATATTGAGATTAAAAGCAGCAGTAACACCTTGACTATCATTGTAAGCAGCTTCTAAAATCTGCTTTGGTTTTTGTAAATCGATTCCCAGCAAGAAATAATCACCTTCATCCAATGCCGTTACAATTTGAGTAAGAAAGCGATCGCACTCTTTCGGGTTAAAATTACCAATAGTACTGCCCAAAAATAAAACCATCTTGCGTGGTAGTACAGATGGTCTAAGATTAGTTAAAGCTCGATCGTAAGTGCCTACCAAACCATGAATATGTAGTCGAGGATAATCTGCCAATAGTTGATAAGCACTTTCTTTGAGCATACTTCCACTGACATCGATCGGACAGTATTCTAGAGGATAATTTAAACCTTGGTAAGCATCTAACAAAAGACGAGTTTTCGTTGAACTACCACTACCCAGTTCGATTAATTCGCAAGCACCAGTTAATTGAGCTATTTCTGGAGCATACTGTTTTAAAATTTCTGCCTCTGTACGAGTAGGATAATATTCTGGTAGTTGACAAATTTGCTCAAATAATTGCGAACCGCGACTGTCATAAAAATAACGAGGAGGTAAAGATTTCTGTGATTTACTCAACCCCATAATTACATCTTTACCATCGTCTATTGCTTCTATTGCATTATCTAATAGGCAATCAATCTGTAAAGGTTTTGCTTGAGAAAACTGCTCTAGAGAATTAGTATCTCCTGTTTGAGACAAAAATGACATTCGCTCTCCGTCTAATTAATTACTAAAAACTCAGACTGAACCTTCATTAATATAAAACAAAAAGAAACCCCTTATTAAGAGTTTTTTCCTATATCTTCCTGTGCTATTATCGTAAGATTTTTATTTATATAGTCAATTCCTGAATTGCTGCTACTTACTCTGAAAAATATTTTGTACCATAGTTTTATCAACTTTGGCAGCAGCTCGATCTAATTGTGCCACTTCCCCTGCTTCTAGTTGCCAACCCAACGCACCAATATTCTGTTTAGCTTGTTCAGGATTTTTAGCTCCAGGTATGGGGATAGTCCCTTTACAAATACACCAGTTAAGAGCTACTTGAGACATTGTTTTCTGACGAAATTGAGCTATTTCCCGTAAACAAGCTAAAAGCGATTTTGCTCCTGATAATAACTGTTTAAATAACAAGCCTCGTAGTCCTCTAGGCAAGTTATCTGGAGAGTATTTACCTGTCAGAATGCCCAAGCAAAGAGGACTATAAGCAATTAGTTTAATACCCAATTCATCGCAGACATCCTTAACACCTAACTCCGTAACAGGGTAAGTAGATAGTAAAGAATATTGCACCTGAAGAGTGAGAATAGGAACACCGCGATCGCTCAATTTTTTATATACTTGTCTTAACCTCTTAGCACCATAATTAGATAAACCTACACCTTTGACTAATCCTTGTTCATATAAGTCTGCTAATCCATCTAAAAGTTGCCATTCTTGCCAAGGAAAGTAGTTAGCTGTAGACCAGTGCATTTGTACCAAGTCAATATTTCTACCTAATCTTTGTGCTGATGCTTTACCAGCAGCAACCATAGAATTTCTGGTTAATCTCCAAGGATAAGGAGCAAGTTTAGTTGCTAGACAAATATTTTCTTTGTCGATCCCCTGGTAAGCGCGATCGAATTTTCCTAAGAGTATCTCGCTACGTCCATTAAGTCTTCCAGTGCCATAGGAGTCACCAGTATCAAATAAGGTTACGCCATTACTTACACAGAGATTAAATATTTCTTGCAGTTGACTATCCATACTTGGCTCGTATCCCCAAAGTAATCGATTACCCCATGCCCATGTGCCACATCCCATTGTAGGGAGAGAGATTGTTTTGTTCATCTTTGTTTAAATTTTCTTGCTCTCTTGAATTAGTTATTAGTTGTTAGTTATTAGCTTTTAGTTTAAATTATCAAACTCACAAGTACTTAGTAATCTAGATCTAACTTATTTACTCAAACTGAGCTTATTCTGTACTAAATTGGGATTGAGTACTATTTAATGACTACAGAAAAAGAATTAAAAGGATGGGGTAAGCAAGGAAGTAAGTTTAAATCGAGAAAGCTCAAAAAAACTAACTCCTTTCCTTGGTTATTCATTTCCCTTTTAGGTTTTTCTGCCTTTTTAACTTTAGGTCATTTCTCAACAACTATTAATAATTATTCCACGGAACAATCTCTCTCTTCCCAATCTTTAATCTTTGCTAGTAGTCAATATCAACCCATTAAAATTGGTTCATCTGAAGATATTGCCCAACAAGATTTTACTGAGATAGATCGCTTAGCTTCTACACTAAACTATCAAGGTGAATCTATAGAAGAGTTAGCAAATTTACTTGCTCAAAATGCTGATAATGAGTTAGAAAAAGCTAGGATTATTTATGCTTGGATTACTCAACATATTAGTTATGATGTGCCTTCTTTTCTAGAAGCAATAAATAACGGCAATTATCCTGATGTGAGTCCTCAAAAAGTATTGCGCGATCGTACTACTATTTGTTCTGGCTATAGTAATCTTTATTTTGCTCTAGCATCAGCAATGGATTTAGAAACAGTAATAATTTTTGGCTATGCTAAGGGTGCAACGACAATAGAGACTGATGACGAGATTAATCATGCTTGGAATGGGGTTAAAATCGATGGTAATTGGTACTTGTTGGATGCGACTTGGGGTTCGGGCTCGGTAATTGATGAGAAGTTTAAACCCCAGTATAAACCTTATTATTTTGCGACAAAGCCATCAGAATTTATTTATACTCATTTTCCTGCCGATCGAGGATGGCAGCTTCTAAAACAAACTTATTCAAGAGGAAAGTTTGTCAGTTTACCTCATATTTCTTCCAGTTTTTATGACTTACAATTACAAGTAGTTAGTCATAATGTTAATCAGATCGAAGCAACAGCAAGAATAGATATTAAATTGCAAGCTCCAAACAATATTTTTGCTATCGCCGATTTATATCAAGGACAAAAAAAAGTTACTACCTCTTCTACTTTTGTAACAAGACAAGATAATTATTTAATAGTAAGTGTTGCCCCTCCAGCATCAGGAAATTACACTCTTAAAATCTATGGGAAAAAAGGTAAAGAAGCGCAAAAATATCAAAAGGTAATTACCTATGAAATTCAAGCCGATAAACCAGTAACTGAATTTCCTAAAACCTATGCTCACTATAGTAAGCATGAGGTAAATTTAATTGAACCCTTAGAAAGCAATTTACCAGACTATAGTTCTGTTTATTTTAGTTTAAAAGTACCTTATGCTAGAGATGTCCAATTAGTTAATACTAAAACTAATAACTGGACTGCATTAGAAGGTTATGGTGATTATTTTCAAGGTTATGTGGATATGGAGCCAGGACAAAATATAGTAGTAGCAAAATTCCCTGACGACGATCGCTATTGGCATCTACTTGAATATAAATAGCTTTAATAAGCGATTTTTATTCTTCTTGACTCCTAACTCCTTATTTACTTATTCATCAAGTGAGCAGATGAGTCTCTAGAAGCTCTCACTTCTCCTGATAAAATTTCTACCGCCTTGATAAATTGGGGATCATCTGGAGTTCCGATCAAAGTTCGATCGCCTTGTAATACCTTACGTTGCTCATCACTCAACTCAATTACTATATCAGGAGGAATTCCCTCTTTATTAATATCTCTACCACTAGGAGTTAAGTACTTAGCGATAGTTACAGCTAAACCAGAGCCATCTCCTAAAGAGCGTACAGACTGGACTAAACCTTTACCAAAAGTTTGAGTTCCGACTAGAGTTGCTCTATCATTATCTTGAAGTGCGCCAGAGAGAATTTCGCTAGCACTAGCCGAGCCACCATCTACTAAAACAACTAAAGGCTTATCAGTTAAGGAATTATTGTTAGCGAACTTACGCTCTCTTTCACCACCGCGATCGACAGTAGAGACAATTGCTCCTTCTTTCAACCACATCCGAGCAATATCGATACTAGCATAGAGAAGACCGCCAGGATTAGAACGTAAATCTAAGACATAGCCTTCCACGTTTTGTCCTTCTAAATCTTTAATCGCATCACGCATTTCTTTAGAAGCTTGTGCGCTAAACTGAGTTAAACGAATGTAGCCTACATCACCAATAGAAGTATCCTTTATACTAGCTTTAACTGGGTGGATTTTGATTCTCGCCCTAACGATTTCGTAATCTCTGTTTCTACCTTCTCTATCAATAGTAAGGGTAACTCTAGTACCAGGTTTACCTCTAATCAACTTAACGGCATCTTTGGTATCCATACCCTTAGTGTCAACCCCATCAATTTTGGTAATAATATCTTTAGCTAAGATCCCCGCACTAAAAGCAGGAGTATCTTCAATAGGGGAGATAACTATCAAACGATCTGTTTCTTCATCTTTAGCAATTTGAATACCCACTCCTGTTAATTCTCCAGAGGTATCAATCTGCATATCTTTAAACTCTCCTGGATCCATAAAACGAGTGTAAGGATCTTCAAGTTTCTCTAACATTTCACGGATTGCTTCATAAGCATCATCTTTACCCGTGTAAGATTTTCCTAAATATTCTTGGCGTACTTGTTGCCAATCTAGGTTATTAAAACTAGTATCTACATACTGATAATTTATAATCTGCCATACTTCGTCTACCAATTCTTTGGGACTCTCTTGAAAAAAAGCTTGACTCTGGGAAAGGTGGAATCCTGTCCCGGTAACTGCTACAGTGGAAAGTGCTACCACAGTAGCACCAAGAACAATCCCATGTTTTGAAATTACCATAAGCGAAAATTAAGGTGCTGGTATAAGACTATTAGATCAATAATAAATTTTAATTTACCACAGGTATTTTTTCGAGACAGTGATATTGAGTTTATAATTGCTTCAAAAATGTCGATTCATCCTAAAAATGTCGCTATCCTATTCTTCTAATTTACAACAAAAGCTCTCTGTCCTTAAAAAACAGAAACAGCAACAATTTTACTGCTCTATTTGGCGTTCTCTTATCATCAGTAGTGCGACTGCCACTCTATTGTGGCTAGCTAGTTTACCCTATTGGCAAATTAAACAAAAATCGCAAATAAAAATAGTAGGTAATCATACAGTAACAAAAGATACTATCTACTCACTATTACCTTTATCTTATCCTCAATTTATTTGGTCAATACCGACTAAACAATTGAGTCAATCTCTAGAGTCTGCACCACCAATTCTTGATGCTAGAGTTACTAGACAAATACTCCCTCCCATTATAACAATTTCTTTACAAGAAAAAGTTCCTGTTGCGATCGCTTTCTCGAAAGGAAAAGTAGGTTTTTTAGATGCTCAAGGGAACTGGATTCCTCGTCAATTCTATCGAAATACCACTAATAATTCTTCTTCCCTAGCTTTAAGAGCAATTAATTTTCAACCTCAGTACGCTCATTATTGGAGAGAAATATATGAATTAATAAATTTGTACTCTAATATTGATATCTTTGAAGTAAATTGGCAGGATTCAGAGAATTTGAGACTGAAAACAGAATTAGGAATGGTATATTTAGGTTCACCTAGTTTTCGTTTAGCAGATAAGTTTGCTGCCTTGGCTCGCCTACAAAATTTACCTGCTTATCTTAACCAAAGTCAAATAGATTATATCGATTTAAGCAATCCAGATCTGCGAGTGATAGAAAAAAAACCTCAAGAAAACAGTATTTCTAATTAAGTATTATCCCTGAAAATTAAATAGATGGATGTAGGAAAGTTAAATTTGAGTTAATAGCAGCAGGTTTAGTTAATTTGTTCAATTAATAATTACAAAAACTTAAATATTTTCTAGTTATCTAATAAGATGAAGCATAATGATCGAGTCATGAGCTAAAAATTGACTTGATATAGTAGAAAAATTTAAACAAAAGGTTATCTTACCCTCCCATGACTTTGAATAACAGATTGGAAAATCTCTCAGGAAATTCAATAGGCTATAACGCTGACCTACCTACAGGGTTAGGTGGGAATCAGATTAGTAATGGAACAGGTATGCCAGTGGGTTCTAATTACCATAATGCAGGAATACCCAGAGAAGAAACGAGTAAAAACAAAATATTGCCTAGTAATGTTGCCAAAATTAAAGTTATGGGAGTAGGCGGTGGTGGCTGTAATGCTGTTAACCGTATGATTGATGCTCGTGTTGGCGGTATTGAATTTTGGGCAATCAATACCGATGCTCAAGCTCTGGCTCAAGCGTCTGCACCCCAAAAACTACAAATTGGTCATAAAATTACCAGAGGATTAGGGGCTGGCGGAAATCCAGCGATTGGGCAAAAAGCAGCAGAAGAATCTAGAGATGAAATTGCCCATGCTTTAGAGAATACAGATTTAGTGTTTATTACTGCTGGTATGGGTGGAGGAACAGGAACAGGAGCAGCCCCCATTGCAGCAGAAGTTGCTAAAGAAATGGGCTGTCTGACTGTAGGAGTAGTAACTCGTCCTTTTACTTTTGAGGGAAGACGACGCACTGGTCAATCAGAAGAAGGAATTAATGCTCTAAGAAGTAGAGTAGATACTCTAATTGTGATCCCCAATAATCAGTTGCTAACGGTAATTTCTCCCGAAACTCCGATACAGGAAGCTTTTCGAGTGGCTGATGATGTTTTGCGTCAAGGGGTACAAGGCATCTCTGATATTATTATTATTCCTGGTTTAATTAACGTAGACTTCGCCGATGTTAGAGCAGTTATGGCAGACGCGGGTTCTGCCTTAATGGGTATTGGTATTGGTTCGGGTAAATCTCGTGCTAGGGAAGCAGCAACGGCTGCGGTTTCTTCCCCTCTACTAGAAGCTTCTATCGAAGGAGCGCAAGGGGTAGTAATAAATATTACAGGGGGTTCCGATCTAACTCTCCATGAAGTTAACGCTGCTGCGGAAAGTATCTATGATGTAGTGGATGAGGAGGCAAATATTATTTTTGGGGCAGTGATAGACGAGGCAATGCAAGGGGAGATCCGTATTACTGTAATTGCTACTGGTTTTGATAGTAAACAAGAACAAAGTCCTACTATAGAACAAGCCTCTAGCTCGATCGAGTTTCCTTTATCAAGTATTTCTCGCAAAACTTCTTCTGCCCCAAGTTCTGGAAGTCGTTTAGATATTCCTGATTTTCTGCAAAGACGACGTTTTCCTAAAGGTTAGTGCCAGAAAAAACTAAAATGTTTCCAACCGCTCTGACGATCGCCGGCTCTGATAGTGGTGGAGGTGCAGGAGTCCAAGCAGATCTGCGAACTTTTGCTTTTCATTGCGTTCATGGTGCTAGCGTTTTAACTTGTGTAACAGCACAAAATACTTTAGGGGTAACCAAAGTAGAACCCATAACTATGCCTCTGATAGTTGGGCAGATAGAGGCGGTTATGGAAGATTTGGCTGTTAAGGCTGTCAAAACGGGAATGCTCCTCAACTCAGAAATTATTGAAGCAGTAGCAGAACAATTAAAGCAAAGAAATATTAAGCAACTGGTGGTCGATCCCGTGATGGTATCTCGTACAGGAGCGCAATTAATTGACGATCTCGCTGTAGCCAGTTTGCAAGACTATCTTTTACCCCAGGCTCTAATTACCACCCCTAATATCTACGAAGCGGAGATATTGAGCGGTATTAAAATCTCAACTGTGGAGGAGATGAAACAAGCTGCTGCCATAATCCACGAGAAGTATAGTATAGCAGTTGTTTTGGTTAAAGGAGGTGGCATGCCTGGTAAAGATAGAGGCGTTGATATCTGGTTTGATGGCAAAACTTATCAAATTTTAACTACCACCACAGTAGAAACGAAAAATACTCATGGTACAGGCTGTACCCTTTCTAGTGCGATCGCTGCTAATCTAGCTTTAGGAAAAGACTTGTGGTTAGCGGTACAAGACGCTAAAACTTATGTAACTACAGCACTCAAATACTCTTTGGAGATTGGTGCTGGTAGTGGCCCTGTAGGACATTTTTTTCCCTTGTTACGAGAATAAATATAGCTAGAAGTACAATGAAACCTAACTCTTATCCGTTAAGTTCCCACCAGACAGTGTCTTTTTCTCGCCCAACTCATCCTTCTGTCCCCATGTCTGTGTATAGGCAAGTAGTAGAAGAATTAGAAGTAACTAAGACTCAACTAGCATCTGTGCAGGCAAACAATCAACAGCTACAACAAGAAATTGAGCAATTGATCCACTCAGCCCATAAAGCACAGCAACTTATTCATCAGTCTAATCGCCAATTTGATCCCACCAAGAAAACAACCAAAGTAAAACCCATCTGGCAAGCTAAATCTTGGGATTCAGCACGGGAGCAACAAGTTGTTACAGTAAAATACGCTCCAAAATATACTTCTCGGCAGCATAAAAAACCCCAAGAAATGAATGGTTGGGTATTGGCGATCGCTATTTTAGTTATTATTTTGACAGCGTTTACTAGTGGGTTTTTATTAGTACGACCTTTGGTGAATAATAATAATAATTAGCCTAATTGGTAGAAAGTGTGAAATTAGCAACCAAGATTGAGGCAATTTTGTATATCAAAGGAAAACCTCTTTCTTTAGAAGAGATAACCACCCATCTAGACTGCGATCGCGAGATGGCAGAAGATGCTCTAATTGAGTTAATGAACGACTATGCTCATCGCGATAGTGCTTTAGAGATTGTAGAAACCCCTACTGGTTACAGTTTACAATTAAAGTCCGTCTACGAGAATTTACTGAAAGAGTTGATACCTGCTGAAATCGGTACAGGAGCTTTAAGAACTTTAGCTGCGATCGCTTTGAAGAACCCTATTTTACAAACAGAATTAATCGATTTACGAGGAAGCAGTGCTTACCAACAGGTCGCAGAACTGGTACAATTAGGTTTTATTCGTAAAAGACCTCAAGCAGATGGTCGTTCTTATTGGTTGGAGGTGACTGATAAATTTCATCAATATTTTGAAATTGACCAACTGACTACATTTTAGACCATTTTTGACTTTGATCTGACTAGCGGTTCTAGCACAGATTATGTCAAAGTAGAGGAGACGTATATCCAAATTTTGGATTAGTAATGATATTTAACTTCGATTTTCATAATTCCGAACATCAAGACCAACAAGTTAACACTCTGATTGAATATCTCCGTCAGCAGCAGCCTGAAGTTCTAGCTAGGATTGCTCAGTCCGCCAGTCCAGAAATCAAGGAAATCATTTCCCAAAATGTTCAAGGATTAGTGGGCATGCTTCCATCGGGGGATTTTAACATTAAAGTAACTACTGATAGAGAAAATTTAGCCCATCTTCTGGCTTCAGCAATGATGACTGGTTATTTTCTTTGCCAAATGGAAAAACGGATGGATTTGGAAGAAAGTTTATCTGGTTCTGAGGCTCTGAACCATTATGCTCGTAAAGATGAGTTACCAGAAGTCAATGATGACTAAATATTCTTGTTTAGATGGCACTGAAGGATGTTTTCTTATCTATCATATCCTTCTCTCTTATTTTGATTTTTTCTATAGTTTCTCTTAACTAATTCAGTCAAACTATTATTTTTCTCAATTGACTAATTTAATAAACAATTTCTTGTTTGCTATATTACTCAATAATAGAAGCAGGGAGTCTTGCGCTGTTATTACTCCTTACCTGCCTCAACCATAAAGTTAGATACTCATCGTTTTGTTAGCCTCCCTTAGAAAAAGTCAGCATAATTGCAATAGAGAGTAACATTCCAGGACTTAACAAAACAACCAGGGTTAAAAATTCGTTAGAAGTCATAGTTTATAATCTTGCTTGAACAATCTAATCATCTATTATTTAGACTAACTTCTTAATCCTGGCAAAAGCACTAATTAAATAATTTATTAACCTACTCATTCATATTTTTATAAGTTGCGACAGAAGAAGGAGAAATACGATTAAGATAACGGAAAATCCAATATTTTAAAACTGTATCTAAAATTACAGGAAAAGTAGCGATAAATAAGAAATTGAAATCGCGATTTTCTGGTAAACCTAAATGGCGAGAAATTCCTTCTAAAATTATCTCCCATCCGTGGGGGGAATGGTAGCCAACAAACATATCTGTAAGCAGGATAATTAAAAAAGCTTTAGCCGAATCACTTAAACCATAGATGATTTCGTCTAGAAAAGACTTAATAATGCTAATTTCCCGCTTGCAAAAAAAAATGACCCCTGCAAAAGCAGCTAAAGAAAAAACATCTGCAAAAACATTACCGATCGCATTTACACCTTGATATCGATATTTTTCGGCAATTTCTTCAGCTTTATCGTGTAATTTATGCTCTTTTTCTTCCTGATTTAAGGATGGAGATAAGCCAATTAAACTTTTAAACTCAAGTTTCTCTTCGTAACGGTGAAACTCAATAAAAGCTTCTTCTTCTAAATCTTTATTGATAAACAGAATGTCTTGATGATTTTCAAAATAGCTCTGAACAAAAGGTGACACAATAAAGGTCTTACTCAACTGATGAGCTAGTAAAGGAATAATAATTAAAATAAGTAAAAATCTAATCGAAACGGCAGTTTTATTACGAGAGCGACGAAACTTTTTAAGTACTTGTTCTTCGGTATTTTCTGATTGGGGATCGATTTCTTGACGAATACGATCGATTGTCCTTAAAAAAGAACGAGGTAAAACAGCAGTTTTATCAGAAATAGTTTCTAGGTTTGGATCTTGTTCATTTTTATTTCTGGGTAGCTCATCTTTATCAAAATTACTGTCTTCTAAAATAGAAATATTCTGATCTCTCAAGTATTTATTTCTATTATTTTTTGGGGACGATTTTGGGGTTATAGCAGTTACTAAAGCACGATTTTTGGGCGAGAATTCATTTTTATATCTGGAGACTACATCTTCAATAAAGTTTAGCTTCTCAATAATTGAGCGACCTTGATTATATTCTTCCTCATTATCGTCAACAATTTCTGTTTGGGATAGATTTGCTCCAGTGTCAGAAAAAATCAGTAAAGCACGACTAGCATTAAATTCTGTCAATCTGATTTTAATAGTCTGCAAATAATTATTGACATCAGCACGAAATACAGAAAGCACGCTTTGAGAATAATCCATTGCTCCTGTAGTTACTTTTTCCCCCTTAAAATGATCGTCTTCGATCGCTTTAATTTTTAAAGCTGCTCGATACGCTGAATCTAATGATCTTTTTGGGGTAGCAGATAACCATTTTTTGCTGCTACGAAAGATGTTTGGGAATTTCATCTCAATATGATGTATCGATCAAGAATTTTATACGAACGTTATATCTTATTACTTGGCATTAGACATTCAGATTAGCATGATCTCAGCTTTGCTAGGCACTTCATACGCACAAATAGTATCTTGAGACCTTAAAAAATAATTAAATCAATAGTTATTGGAACTCAATTTCTGATTTATCAGTCATGCACTGTAGAGTAAATTTGTTTACCTAGTAGAAACCTAAATAAAAATTTAAATAGCTTACATTAGGGTATGTCTTGGCTAAAAGTACTAACGAAAACATTGATTCTAACTGGTGTGGGAATAATACTAATTGAAACATCGGAACAAGGACAAATAAAAGGTGAAGCCCATGTCATTAAAGGCAATATTATTGAAGTCAACCAGGAACAAATAAAACTTTATGGCATAGATGCTCCTGAATTAGACCAAATTTGCTACGTTCAAGATCAGCCTTGGCAATGCGGATTAACTGCTAAACAGAAATTAGCAGAAAAAATAGAGGGGAAATCCCTAACTTGTTTAGCCAGAGAGCAAAAAAATGATAATGTCCCCATAGCTGAGTGTTTTCTGGGCAGACAAAATCTTAATGGTTGGCTAGTGGAACAAGGTTGGGCAATTGCCGATCGCCAAAACTCCCGTAGTTTTATCTCTCATGAGATCCTAGCTCAACGAAATCATAAAGGAATATATCAATCAGAATTTCTTAAACCTTCTCTCTGGCGAGAAATTAATCCACCTGAATTGACTTTAAATAATGACGAAACTATTTTGAATCATTAGGTAGAAGTCAGGAGTTCAGGAGTTCAGAAAGTTCTTACTTGCTACTTGCTACTTGCTACTTCCTACTTAATACTCGACTTACGGCAACTAACTTTTGCAGATGTTCGGGTTGATGAGTTGCCATTACAGAAATCCTTAGACGACTAGTTGGCACTGTAGGGGGACGAATGGCAGGAGCGAAAATCCCTTCTTTTTCCAATTGTTTAGCTGTGCTTAGTGCTGTTGCAGGAGAGAATAAGTTGATACAAATAATGGGAGATTGGGACGGTAATAAATTTAATCCAGATAATTCTTGTTGAAGGTAATTAACATTACGCCATAGTTTTTCTCTTCTTTGAGGTTCTGTTTTAGTAATTTCGATCGCCTTTAAAGCAGCAGCCGTATCAGCAGGAGATAATCCAGTCGTATAAATCCAAGTTGCTGCGCGATTACGTAAAAAATCGATTAAGCTGGCACTGCCAGCAACATAACCACCTAGACTACCTAAAGCCTTGCTAAGAGTCCCTATTTGAATTAATTCTCTACCCGTACAACCAAAATATTCTACACAACCAGCCCCAGTCTTACCCATTACTCCTGTAGCGTGGGCTTCATCCACAAGTAACATACAGTTAAATTCTTCAGCTAGAGACAGTAATTCTGGTAGAGGACAAAGATCTCCATCCATGCTAAAAACACTGTCTGTAATAATAAGACCGCGACGGTATTGAGAACGATGCTGATGCAGCTTGCTAGCTAAATCTGGGATGTTGTTATGACTATAATCGATAATAGTTGCACCACTTAATTTTGCACCATTTTTTAGACTAGAGTGATTGTATTGATCTCCTAGAATTAAATCTTTTTGTCCCACTAAAGCTGAGATTGTACCTAGATTTGCCAGATAACCCGAACTAAATACTAGTGCATCTTCTGTTTGTTTGAGTTCGGCAATGGCTTTTTCTAGTTGGCGATGTAATTCTCGATGTCCACTAAGTAAGCGAGAACCTGTACTACCTGTACCATATTCTTTAGTTGCTGCGATCGCTGCTTGAATTAGTCTTTCATCCCCTGCCAATCCCAAATAGTCATTACTAGCAAAATTAATAACTTCTTTTCCCTCTAGTAATACAGTAGAACCAGAAAAACCATCGATGGTTTTTACAGAACGATACCAATTAGCACGATGAATGCTAGTCAAAGATTTTTCTAACCAAATATAAGGATTGGAGGACATAGTAGTAGTCGGTCAATTTTGAATTGATGGACTGGGCAAGCAGGGGGAGCAGAGGAAGCGGAGGAAGCAGCGGTCAGATCCCGCGGAATTTTCACTTGCGAAGCTCTACCCGAAGGGTCTCCGCAAGGGAATGCTGACCAAGAGAGGGGGAGAGTATTCCTCAAATCAATCTTGACTCAGTAGTAGGGTAGTCAGGTAGAGGCAAGGCAATGCTCTGCCAGTACAGAAGTGATAATAAATAGGGTACAAAACTTGTCTGTACCCTAAAAGCTAATTTTTATTTCTTATTGATTAGCCATTGACTTCCATTTCAGAGACTAAATCTTCCATTTCTTTGGCTTCAGAGACTAAATCTTCTGTTTCTTCAGCTTCTTCTACTGTGGGAATTGTTAAACCTACTGTTTGTTCAGTTTCTTGAATTACAGCTGCTTCCTCTTCTGTTTGAGGAATTAAGTCTAAGTAGGCATCAAAGCTCCTAATTGCTTGATTAAATTCGCTTATAGCAGCACTATAGTTGCTTTCTTTGGCAGCAGCATCAATATCATCAAGGTTTTTAAAAACCTCTTTAGCTAGAGGAGTTGCTTTTTTTGCATCTTCTTCCAATAAAGCATTACTGAGATAAGTCATGTTTCGACGTATTAATCCCAAAGGACCGTGAATAAAAGTTCTGGTATCTACCCAATTTTCTTCTTGGATCAAGTCAGATAATTCGGGCATTCTTTCTCTAGCTTTATCTACGCTAATACGATAAGTTTTGATTTGCGCTAGTTTTTCAGGGGTGTAAGTTGGTGGTGCAGAGGCAGTAGGACCTCCACAACTAACGAGTAAAGTTGTTACCAACAGCAAAATGATAGGTAAAATAGAGCGAAAGATTTTCATGAATATGATTGATAAACTTAATTAACTCATTTTTGATTTTCTCAACAATTAGCCTTTTTAGAACATTTATCTAGGAAAAAATTGAATCATTTTGTCGCTAATTTCTTTAACCCAGTGTTCTTGAGGGTAATGTTTGGCTTCTTCTAGCTTAAACATTTTGATATTAGAGTTGGCTTCTGCTAATTTTTCTGCCGGAGTTGACGATAGCCAGGGGTCTGCCATACCCCATATAAGCAAAGTTGGCTTATCCCAATTCAGAAACCCTGCTTCGATTTCTGCCATGGTTTGTTCCAACTTCAATTGTTGAATAGTGGCGACTAATGCTCGTCCTACAGAGGAACTCATCAAGAAAGGCTTACGATAGACAGCTAGATTTTCATCAGATATAACAAAACCGCTTCCTCCTTCTAAGGTACGATCGACTAAAAGAGGGTCTTGGGTCAACATATCACCGACAAAGGGTATACCCCATTGCTTCATTTTCCAAGGTAACTTAGCATCTTTAGAGAGAGGAGTATTCAAAATAACTAGACGCTCGATTTTTTCTGGATGTCGGAAAGCATATTGCAAACCAACTGAGCCTAAAAAACCTTGTACTACTAAATTAAAATTTTCCAGTTTGAGGGCATCGACAAAATCTGTCAACGCAGTAATAAAAGCTTCTGGAGTGTAAGGAAAATCTCTTTTATCTGGCTTCTCAGAAAAGCCTGAACCGATCCAATCTGGGGCAATAGCATTAAAACCAGGCTGTGCTAATTTTTCCATTACTTCGTACCAACCAAAGCTATGGGAAGGTAAACCATGAAGTAAAAGGACGGTTCCGCGATCGGCTTCGCTGCCAGGCTCTATCTGACGATAAAACCATTCCATGTCTTTTATCTTAATTGTCTGTTCAGTTATTGACACTTAAATTTATCTATCCTTATTTTTTTTCAAAAAAGAAACTTATTTTTCAACGATATATTTTTTTGATAGTAAATAGAGAATAATCCTATGACAAAGCGCAAAGAGGATCGATGATAGTTCCCAACCAGACTCTTAAAAAAAGTCGAAGAAAGTGATCTTGTCGCCAAATACACCAGCAACAGTTAGTTTTGTGTAATAAAAATTTATATAGGGATTAAATATTTTTAGGACAATCACAGGAGATTAAGAGTGAACGCATCTGAAAGAGCAACAGGATTAGATACTGCTAACAAAATAGCAACGGTTGTCAATTTGTTTAAGGCTGAATTTCCTGACGCTAAAGCCGATCTCAAGCCTTGGAAAAATGATCCTCATACTCGTGAGTTGATCGATCCAGATTCGCTCGATATTGGCTTTCATTTTCCTGGATGGAGTCGTCGTTTTCAAAGCAATAGTATCTTAGTTCAGATTCGTCTTCACCAAGATTCTTTAGATAATCAAGAAAGATTAATTGGTTTAGAAGTTGCGGGATTTAGCCACCAAGGACAAGCTTGGCGGTTATCTACTATAGAATATTGGCAATTTATGGGTAAAAATCAGCCAGTAGAAGATGTCAAGCAAAAACTAAAGCTTTTTTGCCGTCAAGTCTTTGAATTATTTAGCCCTCGCTAATAGCTAACTAAGCTGATTGAGCTATAACCTGATTCATCAAATTAGCGATTGTTTGCTCTAAACCTTCTCTGTGCTGAAAGTCATCCAATCTTTCTACTAAGCTGCCACGCTCAAACAACATTAAGGTTGGCAGATTTTTCAGACGGTAAAAAGTAGCAAGTTTAAAGTTATTGTCAGCATTAATGCTCACTAGCTTGATTGGTCTATCTATCTCTGTTTCTAGTTTAAGTAGAACAGGATTAATCATACGACATAAACCACACCAGGGTGCCCAAAAATGGACTAAAACTGGTTGAGAAGAGGCTAAAACTTCTTGCTCAAAAGTTTGTTCATTGACTGAAAACAGCATATCCTATCGGTTTTTTATAAATTTGTTTTATTTGCTTTGGACAGAGCATACCATTTTGGCAAATATTTTTTTCGCGATCGACGGTAAAATCAAGATTACATGATTAAATACCGTATGCTTCTGTTAAACTTGGATGCTCCCACTTTGAATTATGCTACAACCAATTGGGATCGACTGAAATAGTATTATCGAAAATTACCATCTAACTTGGGCTGTAACTGTCATTAACCAAGGATGACCCCACCAAAATAATAAAACAAAGGCAAGAACCCCTGCATAAGCAGGACGGAGAAATTCCTGCCACTTTAAAGTTTGTCTACCATCGATAACTGCTAAAAAAGGAACAATACTAGTTCTTTGTTTGACTTTTGTAAATGAGTCACCATGACGGATTTGTAAACGGCGATCGCCATGCCATACAGCAAACAGGTGATGGGCAATCAAGCCGACAGAAGTAACCAGCATAAAAGTGCTACCAATCCATAAAGTATGGGCTATGCACCAAATTATTTGCCCCACCATTTGTGGATGACGACTAATCCGAATAATTCCCGTTTCATAGAGATGAACTTGGGGTTTTTGCACCGCAGCAACTTCTAATAAGTTGAAAGTAGCAGGATAGAGAAAAATAAATGAAACAGCAGAAAGAATCCAGACTAGAATTTTAATGCCTGGAATTCCCTGTATTTGCCATAATTGCAACCCGTCGTAACGATGATTAATAAAATAAATAATTAATACAGTGGCAAAAGGAATGCTAACTAAAGCAAATATAATGCGATATAGCCTTGCCCCTATTTTAGCTTCTCCCCAAGGACGAAGGGCAGCTAAACCGCTATGGGCAATAGCAAAGCCTAGTAACAGCCCTAGCATGATCCAACTGCTTGTACTTAACCAATTGCTTTCTGTCATGATATATAGATATTTTTCTATTAAAACAATTTGCTATTACCTATGATAGCAATGATTAAAAATAATTATGATCCCCTTGTTATGTTACTGTCGAATTGAGCTTGTTTTTAAAACAGAGTGGAAATGTTTCTAGCCAATCCTTATTTAAAATCAAATACTTATTGATTATCAAAATTGAATTTAGCATTTAATGCTTCCTAGTAAATCTAGATTTTCTTCTCTTTAGCAAAATAGTTGCCAGAATTTTATGTCTGATATCCCTTTTACTTTGGATCAACTCCGCATACTCAAAGCGATCGCTACGGAGGGGAGTTTTAAGCGGGCTGCCGACAGTCTGTATGTTTCACAACCTGCGGTTAGTCTTCAGGTACAGAATCTGGAAAAACAGCTTAGTGTACCTCTATTCGATCGAGGAGGAAGAAGGGCGCAGTTAACTGAAGCAGGGCATCTACTACTTAGTTACGGAGAGAGAATAATTGCCCTATGTCAAGAAACTTGTCGGGCGATCGAAGACTTACAAAATCTTCAAGGTGGTACTCTAATTGTTGGCGCATCTCAGACTACGGGTACATATCTATTACCACGGATGATTGGCCTATTTCGGCAGAAATATCCCGATGTTTCAGTTCAGTTGCAAGTACATTCTACTCGACGCACTTCTTGGGGAGTAGCCAACGGACAAGTAGATTTAGCCATTATTGGTGGAGAAGTACCAGCCGAATTGCAAGATACTCTCAAGATTGTCCCCTATGCCGAAGATGAATTAGCTCTAATCCTGCCTGTATTTCATTCCCTAGCGCAAGTAGAGACGATTCAAAAAGAGGATTTATACAAATTACATTTCATCACTTTAGATTCTCAATCAACTATTCGTAAAGTGATTGATAAAGTGTTAACTCGTCACGAAATCGATCCTAAACGTCTCAAAATTGAAATGGAACTTAATTCCATTGAAGCAATTAAAAACGCAGTTCAATCGGGATTAGGTGCATCGTTTGTCTCTACTACAGCGATCGAAAAAGAATTGCAAATGGGAGTACTCCACAGCGCAAAAATCAAAGATGTATTAGTTAAACGAACTCTCTCTGTTATTGTTAATCCTAATCGCTATTGTTCCAAAGCAGCAGAAGCTTTTAGTCAGGAAATTTTACCGCAATTTTCCAATCAGAAAGAGTTTGAACCAATTAATGATATCTATCAAGATACTAATAATCTTGAAGGAGTTGTTTCTCATCAGTAGGCTGTTTCTATCAATCAAAAATCTTGTTGTACTAGCTAATAATAGCTATTAGCTTTGGTGAAAAATTACTATGTTAAGAAGCTTCTCTACCAATAATTTTGCCATCCTTTCCGTCGTTCTTTTCTAAATCTTTGTACCCAATTTTCTGATACTTCATCAGCCAATTTATCTTCTGGAGGAGGAGCTATTTGTATATCATTCGAGTTGGGTATTTCTAGATAATCAATAATTTTTTTAATAGTTTCTTGATAAGAAAGAATAAAATCTTCATAAACAATAGTTAACGGGATAATCTTTCCTTCTGTAAAAAATTCTTGAATTGCAGCTTCTCGCATACAAGATTCAGCAAATCAGTGATTAATTGCTTTGTAGGAATATTGATTTTGTATATTAATCGAGGTAGGTTTAGTTCCTGTTTTTCTGTGCCATTCTCCTGTTTTAATTGCTTTCCACCAAGAAACAGCTAGTCTAACTTTGTTTCGTCTAGTCATAAAAATATGCTTACAGTTGGGAAAAGCTTGATGCCAAATTTCGCTATATTTATTACTCTTAAAATTACAAAGTAGATATTTCCTGTCAAGGAGAAGGTTTGGGTAGAGAACTACTAGTCAACGCGCTCCGTCGGATAGTCAGAGCTTCAAAAGAGATTGGAATTTATGCGGTTAGGGTAGATGCGATTGACGACAAAGCAAAACAGTTTTATCTTAAGTACGAATTCATTCCTTTTGAAGATAGTCCACTATCATTATTTCTACCATTGAAAACTATTAAACAAGAATTTAACTGGTGAAAATCGATAAGCTTAGACGTAAGTACTTAAGCAAAATTGTTGACACATTTGATTTTTTTGTTCCCTGTTCCCGATTGCCTTTTCCCTATCTCCACTAGATAATTTATTTTGCACAGGTACTTATTTATAAAAATCTTTAGCTCTAAAAATAAAAACGTCTAGAATTAATCTAGACGCTTAAGTAAAACTTGTTACTCTAATTTCTACACTACAAAGCGTTAGCACCAGCAACTACTTCGAGGATTTCTTGAGTAATAGATGCTTGTCTGGCTTTGTTATAAGACAAGGTGAGAGTCCCAATTAATTCAGAAGCATTATCACTAGCATTATTCATTGCTGTCATTCGTGCTGCCAATTCACTAGCAGCAGATTCTTGTAAGGCTCTGAGCAACTGGTTATTCAGATATAAAGGAAGTAGAGAATCCAGAATTTGCACTGGGTCTTGTTCAAAGATCATATCTTGAGGGAAGCTAGTAATCTCCGTAGTTACTTTCTCTCTTTCTACTTGAAACTCTCCACCACGAGTAGTCAAGCGGAAGATTTCATCGTCTTTAACTTCCAATCCTTGAGCAGTCAAAGGAAGAAGAGTTTGTACAACGGGTCGAGAACTGATCAAAGAAACAAATTTAGTATAAATCAATTCAACTCGATCGACTGTTTCTGACAAAAATAGAGAAAGCAATTCGTCAGCAATTTGAGAAGCTTCTGCTGAAGTAGGGATTTGTTCTAAGCCAAAATAAACTTTATCGATAGGAGCATTGCGACGCTCGAAATACTGCTTTGCTTTCCGTCCTACTATTATAAAGGTATATTCAATGCCTTCTGCTTCTAATTCTTTGGCTCTTTGTTCTGCTCTACGAATTATATTAGAATTATAACCTCCACATAGACCTCGATCGCCAGACACTACTAATAAGCCAACTTTCTTGACTTCTCTTTGTTTAAACAGAGGCAAATCGACATCTTCAAACTTTAGTCTTCCCTGGAGGTTATAAAGAACTTGTGCTAAGTTATCTGCAAAAGGACGGGTAGAAGTTACTTGTTCTTGAGCGCGACGCACCTTGGCTGCTGCTACCAAACGCATCGCTTCGGTGATTTTTTTAGTATTTTTA
>JAAUYH010027214.1_pt1 | contig 23944 bp, 25 predicted proteins | sample 7278061 | NCBI WGS metagenome assembly JAAUYH01 (sample SAMN14350203, study PRJNA611818) | marine sediment metagenome | isolation source: surface marine sediment (0.6m) | place: French Polynesia: Moorea | collected 2018-08 | reverse complement strand
TGCTGTGGAAGAAGAAGAGAAAACTGAATTCGACGTTATCTTGGAAGAAGTACCCAAAGATAAGAAAATTGCCATTCTTAAAGTGGTACGTTCCATCACTGGTTTGGGTCTCAAAGAAGCTAAAGCAATGGTAGAAGAAACTCCCAAAGCTATTAAAGAAGGTGTACCCAAAGATGATGCAGAAGAAACCAAGAAGAAATTGGAAGAAGCTGGTGCAAAAGTAGCAGTCAAGTAATTTCTAGTTTTGGTTTTTTTTGTGGTAAAAGGTGCGATACGTCGCGCCTTCTTTAGTTTTTGTGGTTATTTCTCTAAGAGTCTTCATAGGTCAAGATATTTTTAGGGGGCTGCACTTTGTCTAGGTTGTCACCTAATATTTCAATCCAAAGACTCGCACCACAACTTAAAGGTTTATCTGGTTGATAAATAAATAATTCTACAAGGATAAGGAATTTCTAACTGGTTAGTATAGAATTTAGTCTTTCTTTTATTACCGCTTTCCAAGACAACAGAGTTGCTAGTTTTTACTGCAATTACTGGCTTTCTTTCTTGAGGACTTTTATTTATGTTCTTTATAATGTGGTTTCGATTCACATGAACAATTGTTTTTCTTGGTAGTCTAGTCTTTTCCCAATTTCCTTTTTTTCCTCGTTTTCCACGAATAATATATGGTAATCGGTTTTGCATTAGTGCCAAACATCACAGATCGATTAAAAATGAGGTGCAAGATCTGAGTTAAAGCTAGAAAATAGTTGAGGGGAATTCAATTGGTACTAAGTTATTAGTATTCTGCTCAGAATAGGATTCTGGAGCTTGTTCACAAGCAATCAAAGTAACTAGTAGCAATAGTACCGTAACCACTTTTTCAGTTGAGTATCTAAGATTGTGAAACATAAGCCCAGTTATTAAAATCCATCTAGTTATTAAAGTCCCTTTAATATTTATAGTGACTTTATATACTGGTAAAAATCTTGATTATATTCCACCTTTTTAATTGTCACAGTTTAAACTGATCTCTGTAAATTAAACTAGTGATTAACCCAGAAGATGATAAAAAGTTAAAGCTGTATTGCCATAGACTTTAGTGCGATTTATTACTAATCCTGAAATGTCTTTTGGTTGCCATATTTTGGGATTATGTTCTACAGCAATTGCTCCTAAGCTTGCCAGTAAATTATATGATCTTATGGCATTCAGTACTGGTTCATATAATTTACTTTTATAGGGAGGATCGAAATAAATTCGTTCAAATTGTGTTCCGTGTAAACTAGCAAGTTTTATGGTAACATCTCCTCGAATAACCCGAAAGGTTTGCTCCGCAGTGGCTATTTGTTCCCAATTTTGACGAATAATTTGACAAGCTTTACTATTTTTTTCAATTCCTATTACAGAAGATGCACCGCGACACAAGGCTTCTGCTCCCATCGAGCCATTTCCAGCGCATAAATCTAGCCAAGTGCATCCTGCAATAGTTCCCTGCCAGATGTTAAATAGAGCTTCTCTGACTTTAGCAGAGGTAGGGCGAGTATTTTGTCCTGGTAAGGTTTTTAAGAGGCGATTTCCGTAAATTCTCAAAGTATGGTCTAATTAAGCTGCAACTTTACTGGTAACTAAGGTAACGAAATTAGAAAGAATATGTAGCCCATCCTCAGAAGATTTTTCGGGGTGAAACTGTACCGCCATGAGATTCTTATAAGCGATCGCTGCTGTCACTTGTTGTGTACCATGAGTTACCATAGCAGCATTCACAGAAGCATCTAATGGTTCTACATAATAGGAGTGAACAAAATAAACATAGGGATCGATTGATAAATTTTGCCACAAAGGATGATGAGCTTGAATCAACTCTAATTGATTCCAACCAATGTGAGGAATAGTAATTCCTGGTTCACTGCGAAAACGTCTTACTATACCAGGAATAATCCCTAAACCCTTTTCTGTACCTTCTTCAGAAGCATCAAACAGAATTTGTAAACCCAGACAAATACCGAGAAAAGGCTTACCTGATGCGATCGCATCTTTAATTGGTTGTTCCAGATGACGGGAGCGAATATGCTGCATTGCAGGATCAAATGAACCTACTCCAGGTAAAACCACTGCATCCGCTTGAGCGATATCCCTAGGAGAATCAGTGACTTGAGTAGTTGCACCTGCTTTTTCCAAACCTTTACAAGCAGAGTGGAGATTTCCCATATCGTAATCAATGACAGCAATAGTCTTCACGCTTTTCCTCTTTATCTGGCTTAATTCTGCAATTTTCTTTTATTTTACTGTTTGATCTTCAAAACTTTTTATTAAGGGGACATAAAAACACGGGATCAACCAGTTTTACAATCAATGGTAGTTTCCCCAGAAAAGACACGCCCACAATGAAACCAAAGTTTAAAACTAGACTCGCTTGGGAAAAAGCCCAGATTTTAATGCAGCCAGCATTAATCCGAGTTTTAGATAATATTCGCAAACAACTAGATAAATCTTCTTGGAAAGGAAGCTACCAAGAAATTACTCATCCTATCCCTGGTTATCTTCTCTGTTTAACTAAAGGCGATCGCAATATACAAATAGATATCTGGGAACTCTGCTATCAAGTTTGTTTTCAAAACTATAATCTTACTCCTCATAATATAATGAGTTCCTCAGATAATAGTAGTTGTGAAGTGGATATAGATGATCGTCTGTTAGATGAGACTGGAGAAATTGATTGGCAATTAATTGAAGCCAAGGCACAAAAAGCAGTTCGAGATGTTTTTGAAAATTTGGAATAGTAAAAATGAATTATCAACCAGAGCAAGTTTTATTGTGCGATCGCTCTTCTTGGGGATTACTACAAATCACAGGAGCAGAACGCTTAAACTATCTTCATAATCAAAGTACCAATAAATTCGACCAAAGACTACCAGGAGAAGGTTGTGAAACAGTTTTTGTCACTTCCACTGCGAGAACTTTAGACTTAGCTACAACTTATGTCACAGAAGATGCAGTTTTAGTCATTGTTTCCCCTCAACGTCACGAATATTTACTAAAGTGGTTAGACCGCTTTATTTTTCCGTTTGACAAAGTAGAATTAAGAGATATTTCTTCAGAAAATAGCATATTTACGATTTTGGGAGAAAAAAGCGCAACTTTACTGCAAAAATTAGGTTTAGATAGCCTAATAGGTCAACCAGAAGGCAATCATCAGCTACTAGAGATAGAAGATATACCAGTAAGAGTTGCTGTAGGAAGTGACTTAGGAATAGCTGGTTATAATCTAATTTTCCCCAGTAAATATAGAGAGAAATTACTGCAAAAACTCCTTGAGAATGGTGTAGAATTAATCAGCGATCGCGACTGGGAACAACTCAGAATATTACAAGGAAGACCAGCCCCAGATCGAGAACTAACCGAAGATTATAACCCCCTAGAAGCAGGATTGTGGCAGACTATATCTTTTGATAAAGGTTGTTATATTGGTCAGGAAACCATTGCTCGTCTTAACACCTATAACGGAGTAAAACAAAAACTCTGGGGAATTAAATTGAGTCAAGAAGTTACACCACCAACACCAGTAACAGCAGAAGGAAGTAAAGTAGGGATGTTAACCAGTTGCACTGTTACTCCTGATGGTATTTTCGGTTTAGCCTATATCAAAACTAAAGCTGGTGGTATAGGTTTCAAAGTGACAGTAGGAGACAGTATCGGCGAAATAATTACTGTACCTTTTGTCCAACATCCCAATTAATTAGTGACTTATATACCACCGCCTAAAAATTTATCAGCCTTTCCCCAAGCCAAACGGGTTAAACCGAAAACTTCTATACCTGGAGGTGGATTACGAAAGAGATGGAAGGATGAAAATTATATTTATGAGTGGGATTCTTATCATGGCAGAGTAGAAAAGTATGACAAACGAGGAAATCATCTTGGTGAATTCGATCCTAATACTGGAGAGCAAACTAAACCAGCAGATTCTAATCGTAAAATAGACCCTTAAACCAACTAGCAAAAATAATAGAAGGTATTAAATGAATCCTAATTTATCAAATGCACAAATTATAGATACAGTTTCCGATCAGACTCAGAAAGTATCAAACCCCAAAATTGATCGGGTACTTCGTTGGTATGAAAAAGAAGGAGATGATTTCGTTGGAGAAAAAATTATCAATAATATTAGTCTTAAACATTTGCAAAAACTGTTCAAAGTTGACTCAAGAAACCCTATGTATGATTGCTATTCGGTAGAATCTGAGCAACAAATAAATTATTTGCAAAACTTACTTAGTTTTGAGTTGGATACAAAATCTTACGACTATCTAGTTGAATGCGATATGGTTGAACAAATCTCTGCAATTTCTATTAAATATAGGCTCTGTCTTTTGCTCAACTTGGAAGGCGACCCCAATCAAGGGGGATATATTATTGTTGATGAATTTAGTGAGAACCCAGAATTAGCCAAAAATGATAGGTTTCATATCAAAGATTGGAAGGTAGGGTACTCAAATTCCCAAGGCATAGGAAATTTATCTTTTGATTTTGAGGTACAAGTTATGTCCATACAAAAAACTCTTGTTAGACACAAGCAACTATTAACGGACATTTTTGTTGAGTCTCCAGATCGAGAAAAAATTAAGCAACTGGGAAATGCTTTAAAAAAACACAATCCAGATGCAATTAAATCATTAACTAATAGTTAAAAAATGACTGGGGTGTCTCATCAAGGTGAAACACAAACGACCTCAAGTAAATATCTAATTCCTGCTCAAACCCCATGTTGTAGTTTTACCAATTTTTTCCCATTGAAAATCGAGCAGCAAGTACAATAAAATCTGGTTTGATTAGACCACCAATCAGATCAGTGAATCTAAGAATTTTATGACTAAATTATTAGACTGGAATGAAATAGCACAAACTTCTCTAGCAGGAGAATTAATCTCTCGCAGCACCGCCAAAACTATACTACAAGCAGATGACACAGAACTGTTAGCACAACTCGCAGCAGCATATAAAGTCCGTCATCACTATTGGGAAAATCGAGTAAGACTTCATTTTTTACTCAATGCTCAAAGTGGTTTATGTCCTGAAGACTGTCATTACTGCTCTCAGTCCAAAATCTCTAGCGCGGAAATAGAGAAATATCCTCTCATGGCGCAGGAAAAAATTATCCAAGCAGCAAATAGAGCAGCAGAATTACAAGCAGGAACATTTTGCTTTGTTATTTCAGGGCGCAAGCCTTCTGCTTCAGTTTTAGACAGAGTTATCACCGCCGTAAAAACAGTAAAATCACAACACGACCTTAAAATTTGTGCTTGTTTAGGACTATTAGACCAAGAACAAACTCAACGCCTCGCAGCAGCAGGAGTAGATCGAGTTAATCACAATCTCAACACTTCTGAAAATAATCATCCTAATATTTGTAGCACTCATACCTTTGGCGATCGCATAGACACCATTAAAAACGTGCAAGCAGCAGGAATTACTACCTGTTCTGGGGGAATTATTGGCATGGGAGAATCAGAAGATGATGTCATTGACTTAGCTTATTCCCTAAGAGAGTTGAATGTTACTAGTGTCCCCATTAACTTTCTTATTCCCATTCCCGGTACACCTTTAGGGGAGCAGCCACCCACCAATCTCAATCCCCGTTATTGCTTACGAGTCCTTTGTTTATTCCGTTTTATCTTACCTTCCCAAGAAATTCGCATAGCAGGAGGTAGAGAAGTCCACCTGCGATCTTTGCAACCATTAGGACTTTATCCCGCCAACTCTATCTTTATAGGAGATTATCTCACCACCCCAGGACAGGCTGCTTTAGCAGATATGCAAATGATTCAAGATGCAGGATTTGTTCTAGAAAACCCCGATGGTTCAGTGTTAAATCTAGACAATCAAACTATCACCTATGCAAAAGTTAAATAGTTTCATCTTGTTCTGTGGTTTATGGGGAATATTTAGCGATCGCCTGTTCTAATAGTTCCATGCCATTCATCCCAAGGATTTTTAACCAATTCCACAATCAATTGCGACAAATCTTTATATCTTTTTTTGCCCAACTCCCCAAATCCCAGTCCCCCATCTGTAGCTTGCCTTAAATAAAAACAGTAATTATTCCTCATTCCTCATTACTCCGTTCTTGATTTCATGAACTGGTATAATGGGAAGTTCTGAGCGTTAAAAAATATAGTTAAACTTTTAACTTCTATAGTTGCAAATAAGGAGAAAACATGGCAAAGCGCGTTTCTGTTGTTTTAAACGAAAATATTTCTAAATTAGGCAAAAATGGGGATTTAGTAGAAGTTTCCCCTGGTTATGCTCGTAATTTCTTGATTCCTCAAGGTAAAGCGGTTATTGCTACCCCTGGCATCATCAAACAAGTAGAATTAAGAAGAGAACAAGAAAGACAACGCAAACTAGCAGAGAAACAAGAAGCAGAATCAAGAAAAACTGCACTTAAAACTATTGGTCGCTTGGTGATTCGCAAGCAAGTGGGAGAAGGAAATGCGATTTTTGGTACAGTCACCACTCAAGAAGTAGCTGACATCATTAAACAACAAGCTGGACTAGAAGTAGATAAAAGAGGCATTACAGTTCCCGATATTGGTACTACTGGTATCTACGACGTAGAAGTCAAACTACATCCAGAAGTAACTGCGATGGTCAACATCGAAGTTGCACCACTCTAGAACCAAAAAATTGACAGTTGATTAAACCGCGCTGCATACTGCGAATATAGCGTCAGCTTATTCGACTAGTTTTGCGCGGGGGATAACCTATTGGGTAGGTTTTTCTTGGTTTTTAACATACTCAATTATTTTGTTTGTTTAAGTCAGCACCACGAGAAATAGACTTAACACCATAGCTTTTAGACCAAAAATAAGGCTTCCAAGTTTATTATCAATTGTCAATTATCCCGCTATCAAAGATCAATTCTTTTGAGTAACTGTCCACCAAGCTAGACCATAAGACTGACTTGGGTTATTGAGTTGGCGACGGTGATAAACTCGAATTTTATAGTATCCTGTGGCGGGGACAGGGCAAAAAATATGTTCCACACTATCTTCACTGCTCAGAGAAGAACAAGTATTTCTTAAATTACTCTCTTCATCTGCTGGCATAAGATAGAGATCGAGATTATTTAAACCACGATCGCGGAAAGTTTCACCCACATCATATTTACCATTACGATTGCGGTCATTGAGATAAACTAAGCGATCCCAAGCTAAAGTAATAGCAGCGTGACTACCTTCTTGTAAAGGAAATTCTAGATAGTAATCCTGATAAGTATTTACTTCTACCTCCCCATAGTCCCAACCGATTTCAGCAACAAAATCTTCAGGGGAGTTTTGTCCACCTCTAAATTGTTCATAAGCACGAAATACATTGAGGTGTCCTGTCCCCATTTGGATATCTAGGGGAATACGGGGGTTTTGATAAGCATCAGAATCTAACCAAGTAAGATTTTTTTCACTGAGGATAGTACGCCCCATTCCCAGTAATAATCCATCTCCTTGATCTTGAACTTTATCAGCAGAATTGAGTAATACCACTTTCATTACTTCATGACGGCGACTGGCTAAACTCCAATTGCTTACACCCTGATTCAAAGCGCGATCGCCGTATTCTTGGAGGAGAGCTACCGAAGCCGTAATATGGGGCGCAGCAAAACTTGTACCACTGACTTTTTCTACTTGTCCTTCCTGGTTATAAACTGCAATTTGACTTCCAGGGGCGAGTAAACTGACCGCTCTGCGATCGCCAACGTTAATTTCTCGTTTAATCAAACTCCTACCAATTCCGTCGGGTAACGCACTGAGGTTGGCAAAATCGACTTTAGTAAACTTATCTTGGCGTTTAGTAGTATAGGCAGTGGTAATCCCATTAAAATGGTCTGTGGGAATGGGAATACCCCCTTGACCTTGGTTTCCTGCAACTACATATAAAACATCATGGACTCTTGAGGACCAATCAATACATTTAGTCAGTAAAGCTTTACCATCGAGGATTGGCTCTTCGCGAGAATCTCTTTCTAAAGACTCTCCAAAACTAAAATTAATGGCTCGTACATCTCCGCTATTTTGCAAAGCAACATGCTGACTAGCCAAGCATTCCTGGGGTTGACCCCCTTCATTTAAAGAACCTACTGCACTGGCGTAAAGTTTAGCTCCTGGTGCAACACCCTGTAAAAGTTTATCATCACTAATCATCACCCCTGCTACCATCACCGCATGATTATCAACATTTTCATTGGGGATAGCCAGTTTATCCCGAAAAAAAACTCTCTGGGGCAAAATTCTCGCTTTATTATTTCCTGCTTTATCAATACCAAATTTTCCTGGTCTGCCTATTTCTACTTGACCAATACCAATCTTACGTCCTAGTAAATTCAGAGGAAACTCGTGCAAACGATGGGCGTTGATTCCTGCTTCTCCAGTAGAATCATTAAGAGCCAGAACTGGAGTTGTCATACCTGCGATCGCTAATACCTCGATCAAAGATAAAATCTTATTAGTCATATTATTGTGATTTTTGGTCGGCTTTCCCTACTTTATAGAGTATTTACCCTACTTATTATGGAAAAATACTTGCTAAATATGGTTAATTAAGCTAAAAGTAATAATATCCCTCCATCAATCCTAGTCCTTAACTAATTTCATTAGCGCATCTTCCAGAGTCACTTTAACCGAAAATTCTTGATGTTACTAGTTGGATAAGTTTAACCCCAAGAAGTTTTGACAACAGGAAATTTTAGTATAGACGACGGCCTAATCTGTACATTTCTAGTTTTGTCAAAGTTTTGTGAGGATGAGATCAGAGAAATTAAGAATTTTCCCAGGATTAATCAAGCCAAATCAAAAATCAGGAAATTTCCTGCCTGATTGATTCCTAATCCTGTAATCTTTATTTACTTTGCAATAGGTCTAGCTTGTAAGGGAGAGACAAAAACCTCATTTTTACAAAATACAAACAAACTCCGCCTGGCAAGGCGAAACACTTTAAACCACATTTTTCAATTATCTGTAGTATTAAATTTATGTCAAAACAAACTATACATCCGATGGTGAAGTTACAGCGTAAAGTATCTTCTCTTGTAGAAGAGAAAATCGTTCAACCAGAAGATAGAATTAGTAAAATCGCTTTACTATTAGGGAATGATTGGCAATACTGGAAAAATCAATTAATTGAGTTTGATTTCTCGGTAAAAGACCCAATTAAAGAACTTTTGTTAGTAGAATACTGGGAAGAGTAACAGGAAGTTTCACGCTAGTGATAAATCTTGGTATCCTCAAGGCAATGTTTTAGGGATACTAACCAATAGCAAGTAATTTTCAAAGACAAGCTATAAGACTCTCTAATAATGCCATAGCACTTTGATAGCGAGCGCGAGGGTCTGGCTTACAGGCTTTTTTAATTACATATCCTAGTTTGTGTGATAAGTTGGGAATACTAGAAATATCAATTTCATATTTATTTTGTTCGTAGCGATAATATTGCATGGGAGCTTTACCAGTTAGCAAAAAAACCATAGTAGTTCCCACACCATAAATGTCAGATTGAATGCAGGGTTTGCCACTATACTGTTCTGGTGCGCTGTAGCCTTCTACTCCAATTCTAGTATCTAAAGATGTCCCCAATTCTTTAACTGCACCAAAATCGAGTAACATTAGACGACCATCAAGATTTCTGAGAATTAAATTAGCTGGTTTGACATCTCGGTGTACTAGAGGTGGTTGTAAGTTATGGAGATAGTCTAAGACCTGACACACTTGAATCATCCATTCAATGACTCTTTCACTATTTATTGCACCTCTTTGATTGACCAACTGTTCTAAATTATGACCGTGAATTAACTCCATTACTAGGTATTTACGGTTATTTTCAACAAAAAAATCGTAATATTTTGGAATATTAGGATGATCCAATGATTTAAGAACCCTTGCTTCTCTTTCAAACAGTTCTCTAGCCTTGGGAACACGAGCCATATTAGAATTCATTTCCTTCAAAACCGATAATGAAGGTGGGCCTTGATTTATTTGGCGTTTATCCCATACCAGGTAAGTTGTACCCATTCCCCCCCTACCGAGAATTTTGAGAACTTGATAAGAGCCAATTAATTTTTCTTCTTCTACTATGGGTTGACCACAATGGATGCAAAAAATACTATCAGGGGGATTGTCCTTATGATCACATTTAATTATGGCTCCTAAAGGAGAATCTTTTGAGTGTGATGGGTTTGCAGATGCAGCTTTTTCTAGTTCAAAGCGAAACAAGGGGCCATTTTCTGCTAAACGAATTAAGTCGCCATGATTGAGAATAGTTTGTTTGACAGGATTCTGATTGACAAAAGTGCCGTTAGTTCCATGATTGACCAATTGCCATTGGTTTTCAACTTGAGTTATCTCTATATGTTTTCGTGAAACTTGAAAAAACCCTTTCAAAACAACATCGTTGTTTAAAGCACGACCAACTTTGATCACCGCATTTTCTAGAAATTGCCAATGTTGCAAAGGTTGGTTAGTCTGTGGTTCTAGAAGGGTAAGGTTGACCATGGGGAAGGGAGCAAATAATATTTAATATTTCTAACTACTTCTCTAGATTAGGGTAGTGATGTGTAATCAATCAAAAAAATTTTGGGGTTTGATTTAGTCTTAGAACTGATCGCAGTCTGCAAGAGTTCTAATATAAAAAGATTATACTTGTATTTGAGATTATTTAACTTGTCTTATTAATAGCTTTGAGGGAGTCTGATAAAAAATTACTTTCTAGAGATGGGGTTGGAGCTTAACTCTAACTAAAACTGCAGTGATGTTATCGTGACCATTATGTTGATTGGCAAAATCAATAAGCTCAGATAAACCAGCCCCCAAGTCAGCATTGGAACTAATTAGAGGTTGTAAATAAGATTCTCCGTGTCTTTCCAATAATTCATGATCGGATAGTCCATCGGAGCAAAGTAACAATAAACAATCTTCCTGAATATCGAAAAAGTTTATGGTTGGTTTTACATATTTGTTGTCTCTCGGTCCTAAAGCTTGAGTTAGTTGATAGGCATCAGGACGACTATAAGCAATCTCTGGTTCCACACCACGATTAATTTCTCTTTGACCGACTTCATGATCTACTGTTAATTGTTCTAACCCTTGTTTACGGGTCATTCGATAGATACGACTATCCCCGACATGAGCGATCGCTAATTTGGTATCTTGAATCAATGCCATCACCAGAGTTGTTCCCATTCTACCACTGCCAGAACGATAATTGTTGCTATTAATCTGATACAAGGTTTGATTGGCATATAGGATGCCTTCTCTAATGGTTGCTTCATCGGGAAATTCGTCTTTCCAATGGCTTTGAAAATAGTTTTGCAGAGTCTCTACCGCCATAGCACTAGCTACTTCTCCTGCTGCATGACCACCCATTCCATCACAGACGATGTAAAGGTTTCGTACTTCTAAAGTTTTAGAATCAGAGTTGTCTTTGGTGGTAGTTGTAGTTTTAATCCCGAAAAAGTCTTCGTTATGGTCTCTTTGTCTGCCAATATCAGTAACACTGGCATGGTCTATACGCTCTAGCTCCATGGGAATTAAAGCAGTGGGTAGTTCATTGTTGTCAGTCTCGTAAAGGAAATTATCGTTGATATAGTTATTATCTTCAAAGTCGCTGTTGCTGGAAAATGAGTTAGAGTCTGAGAACTCTTGGTAATTACTGATTTTGGTGGCTTCTAATGGTTGATTTTTAACCAATTCGTGCATTTGATGACGTAATTGATCAACACTTTCTAAAGTTCCTGCGATCGCTAGTTGGAGAAGATCGTTTAATTGTTCATAGTTATTTTGAGGGTACTGATTGAGCCAATTTTGTAATTTTGTAGCCAAATCAGAAAGCTTTGGAGGATGATTGGGATTGTCCATATACAATTGTTGCAAACTAAAGGATTGATCTTCGTCTAAGCGTAAGTTGCTCTCAACCAGCAAACTACTGGCACAGCAAACTTTAGATAAAGGAGTCCACAACTTAGCGATCTCATCTAAAGACCACAGCAGTTGTATTAAATCTAAATTTTGTTGCGACCAAATTTCACTAAGTAATTGCCATTGAGAACGGTTTTCTAATATTACTATCCCTTGTTTTGCTTCTTGCCAAGCATCGTGTAGCTGAGGAATAACGGGGTAATTGTTTTGTAGTAGTAGATAGGGAAGGGCGATAGTTGGTACACCAAAGCTATTACAATATTTTGCTTGAGAAACCGATAAATTTGGGGGCTGTTGTCTTAATTTGGTAAATAATTCTGGTTTTTCTTGTTTTAAACTTCTGAGATAAGAAGGATTGAGGGGATATTTGTCTGCTACTTGAACTTGAATAAAATTCCAATCAGAGTTGATTGATAATAATGGGACAGAGTTGATTTCTTCGATAGTGTATCTTTGTTGAGAATCAAGATGTTTTTGTGTCGGTTGTAACAATAAGTTATTCAAGTCTTGATTTTGTATGAGTGTTAGAGCATTATTGTTTTGGCTAATAGTCTGATTTACTGCTACATTAACGGATGCTAGTTCAGACTCCTGATTTTTGGTAGCGATAATTCCCCACAGTAATATTTTATTGGAAGCACCACAGACATCGCATTCTGGCTCATTCAGCGAAATATCTGCCCCGCATTTCTGACAAATAGTATGGGTCAGAGAAGTTCCACATCTCTGACAAAAGTTGTTACTATCTGGGTTTTCAAAATGACATTCGGGACAAATTAGCATCGATTGAACTTCCTGTAATAATATTTACTTGATAAATTAAATATTTTAAATTATTACTGTCTATAATCAATAATAATCTTGTAGTAAAGGCTACACTAGTGATCTTAGCTCATGGGATTTTTTTGACAATCCCTAATTAAGATTTAAAAATATTGGAAAAATTTTACTTTTGATGATTTTTGTGACCAAGAAGGGTTTTTATTTGTAACTTCCGAAAAAAAGAACGTAATTCATACTCAGTCAATAGATTTGCTAGTAAGCCATTTTAATATACTAGATAAGATTGATAAAAATTCGGTAAATTTAACTAAAGAAAATAATTTTGCTGCTATAAACAACTACATAGAAACAACACTTAAGTATAAGTACCAAAGTATTAACAAAATTTTATGATGCAACAAGAGTTGTACGAAGGGAAAGCTAAGTTTAAAACTCGACAAGCTTTTTATAATCCCAGGAGTAAGTTAGTTCGAGATTTGGGAGTTTTAGCAGCTAAAGTCTATGGAAATAGTAATAATTCCCTCAGAGTTTTGGATGGGTTTGCTGGTTGCGGTGTTCGGAGTTTGCGCTATTGGTTAGAAAGTAAGGCGGATTTTTTGTGGGTAAATGAGGGAAATCCCGATTTGAGATTGGTTTTGGAAGCTAATTTGTTAAGGGAAATCCCTAAATCCAATTATCGAGTGACTTATCTGGATGCTAATCGGGTTTTTTTTGACTGTTACAATCGCCGTGACTATTACGATTTGATAGATGTGGATTGTTTTGGCACTGCTGCACCTTATTTAAGTACTATGATTTGGGCGACTAAAATCGGTGGCTTGATGTATCTTACTTGTACTGATGGAAGAAGTCTGACAGGACGTTTACCTGAGAATAGTTTAAAGGCTTATGGTAGTTATGCTCGCTCTCATCCTGCTATTCAAGAACAAGCTTTGAGGTTACTTATTGGTAGTGTACAGCAACAAGCTAGTAATAAAGGTTTGGGAGTTGAGCAGATATTTTCTTTGTGGTTCAATGCTACTTATCGGGTGATGTTGCGTTTGGTTGCTCGTCCTCAGTTAACCAGTGAAAATTATGGTTTTTTAGGTTTTTGCCACCATTGCGGGAATTATAAAACTGTTTCTTGGCGTAAACTAAGTCAAGCTATTTGTGAGTTTGATAATCAGCCTCTAACTTTAACTGGCGCAATGTGGTTAGGAGAATTACATGATGTTTCTTTTCTGCACAAGATGCAAGAAATAGCTCAACAATGGCAATGGGATAAGGTGGTAAGATTGCTATCGGTGATGATGGGAGAAGCGGATTTTCCTCCCTATTTTTATACTCTCAGAGAAATTGGGAGTAGAGGAAAATTAGATATTCCTAAGCGATCGCATTTAATTGAGGCTTTACAAAATGCTGGCTATAGAGCAACTATAACCCATATTAATCCTGAAGCTATTAAGACTGATGCAGATATTCATACTTGCATTGATGTGGCACAAAAGTTAAATGGTAATAGCCAATAGCTATTGGTTAACACAAACGCAGGGCTATTTCATTCTTAATTTAATCCACCAAGAAATCAATTTCTTGGCTCAAATAAGAAGTCCGTTTAAACGGACTTTGGCTATCAGACAGATAATTTATTATCTGGAGGCACGAGAATGAAATAACCCTGACACAAACGATATTTTTGAGTTATGCAAGAAGTCTAGTTTTAATTGGGTTATTACCGAAGAAAAGTATTCCGAAAACTACGCTGCATTTGATATATATTTCAGGGCAGAAATTTAACTTTGAGCAACAGTATTTGAGAGTCAAAATTTTAGGGTGAAGCAGCATTGGAAGGGTTCATGCCAACCCAATCACCTTGAAGAGTAAAAGCAGCCCAATAATAGGGATGACTCCACTTACTATGGTTTTGCATATGTTTCTGTGTCGCGTTTAAAGCTGCTGAGGGAGTCAAATTATCTTGCAACATAAAACCATAAAACTTGGTCATAAATTCGGCTGTAGCATCATCATCTATACTCCAGAGACTCACTAAGACTCTAGTTGCACCTGCATACATAAAGCCTCTGGTTAAACCGATTAATCCTTCTCCTTCGATCTCTTTTCCTAAACCACTTTCAGAAGTACTTAATACTACTAAATCCGCAGCAAGATTCAGATTAAATATTTCGTAGAGACGTAGAAAACCATTTTGGGGGTTTCCTTGCTCATCAAATAAGGACAAAACTATAGCTGATAAATCAGGTTGTTCCCTATTTAAAATACCGTGAGTAGCAAAATGAACAATACTGTAATTACTTAATTCAGGACTAGTCACAAATGCTAAATTAGCATCAAAACCCAAAACAGCAATTTTCTGAGATTCAGGGACAAAAGCTAATATCCCTTCTGCTTCTTGTCTTGTTCCTATAACACGAGATAATTTTAAATCTGAACTATAAATAGCACTTCTAATCGGATCGTATTCTAAGTCTTCTGTATGAGGTGGTTTGTTTTTAGGCAAACGAATATCATTCCTACTAAAAATAGGATCGGCAATTACAGCTAATTTTTTGTTAGCTGGTATTTTGTTTTGTTGATTGGTTCGCAGACTAGCTAAAACAGAACTAGAAGGAAGATTAATTATTTGATGATGTTTGAACAGTAACTGATTATCTTCTATGGGTAGGCTGGCAAAAGGGATATATTGCAAAGCACCATCAGCAACAATTACTATTCTAGATTTTTGTCTTACTTCAGCAATAGGAGGTGTAATAAGTTGGCTGAGTTTAGTTGCTACAGAATTTAACTTTTTCTAGTTAGTTTCATACTGTAAAAGCTTGTGATATTCTCTGGCGACAGTTTCAATTTCTTGACGAGATGCTAATTCATGAGTGGTGAAACTATCTTTGGTAATTACCCATACATAACTTTGATCGCGCCATAGAGAATATTGCCATAATACGGTATCTTCATCGAGAAATTGTTGTAATTCTTTGAGTTTGATTGGTTCAGGTTGAGTTAATTTGGCATATTCTGGACTATTAGCGCGAATTTTAGCTTGTATTTGTTTATATTGCTCTAAAAGCTGACTTCTTTCTGTTTCTAGTTGAGTTAATAATCTTTGACTACAATTTCGATTACACAAACTTATTCTTTTTCTTTCTATAGCGTCTAATTTGATTTTTATCTCTTTTTCTTCAGCAAGGAACTCAGGCGCAACTCCTTTACGGATATCGATATTGGCTTCTTGTAGTAATTCTAAAAGACTTCTGGCTTTACCTTGTTCGCTGGTTTCAAAAGCCAAAACATCATAACCCTTATTGGGTTTTTGTTGGTTTAGCTGCGTCAAGATTACGGTTTTTAGTTTGTAGTAGCCTTTTACTTGGGTGAAAAAGGAATTTCTTAGATCTTTGCTGGCAATATTACTACGAATTTGCTCGACAATCGCGATCGCTCGATCTATATTGTTTAAAGCCATGAAATAATTTTGGTTATTGTAGTATCGATCAGCAAGATTACTGAGATTAAGAGCTTCTAAGGAGCGATCTGCTGGGACTTGATCGAGATTATAAAGCGGTTGATCTTCAACCTTAAACATTGGTAAAGCTTGTTTTTCTTTTTCAATAGCTTGTTCAGATACATTTATCGGTTTAACAGCACAAGGAAAACTAAGAACCAATATACAAGCAATAAGGTTGCAAGATAGTAATTGAATCATAATGTAGCGATTAATAATCATAGTTTTGGTATTGGTTATTGGTAGGGTGGGCATTGCCCACCCTACGGTGTAATTTAGATTTGGGATTAATTCTTAACCCAATCACCTTGAAGGGTAAAAGCAGCCCAATAATAGGGATGACTCCATTGAGAATGATTTTGCATATATCTCTGTGTCGCGGTTAATGCTGCTGCTGGAGTCAAATTATCTTGCAACATAAAACCATAAAACTTGGTCATAAATTCGGCTGTAGCATCATCATCTACTTTCCAGAGGCTTACTAATACTCTAGTTGCTCCTGCATACATAAAACCTCTAGTTAAACCCACTAATCCCTCCCCTCTTATTTGCTTACCTAAGCCTGTTTCACAAGCACTCAATACTACTAAATCGGCGGGAAGATTCAGGTTAAATACTTCATGGAGTCTTAAAAAACCATTTTGAGGGTTTCCTTGTTCATCAAATAACGATAAAACTATTCCTGATAATTCGGGTTGTTCGCTGTTGAGAATGCCATGAGTGGCAAAATGGACAATGCTGTAATTACTTAATTCTGGGTTAGTAGCAAATTCTAAATTAGCATCCCAATCAAAAACTGAAGTTTGTTGAGATTTAGCAACGAGAGTTAAGATATCTTCCGCTTCTTTTCTTGTCCCATAAAGACGACCTAATTTTAAATCGGAACTTCTGATCGCACTTCTAAGAGGATCATATCTTGACTCTTCTTGATGGGAGACCCTTGTTAGAGTCGATTTATGATTATTTTTGATTGAAGTAGAGTCATTAAATGATTGGATATATTGTAAACAGTACCAATATGATAGAGATTGATTGCTTCCTCACTTAGATATTGTATCGACCCGCTTAAAGATAAAGCTTGGTAGTAGTAATCTAATGCTTTCTGTTTCTCTCCTATTGAATCGTAAACATTACCTATATGACGCAAAATCATAGCCTCTGCACGGAGATCGCTTAATTTCCGACTAATAGATAAAACTTGATTGTAGTAATCTAATGCTTTCTGCCTTGATCCTAAATCATTATAAACTGTACCAATTAAAAATAATGTTACTGATTCTTCTAAAGGTTTGTTGATAGCTTGATACAGAGGTAAAGCTTTTTGCAATTTTTCAAGTGCTTGTAACAAAGACTCTTGAGTGCCTTGTTGATATAATTTTTTTCCTTCTTCAAACAACCTATTCGCAGTAGCTAATTTTTCTTCATCAGTAGTAATTGTTTGAACATATAAATTATTAGCTTCAGATACAGTAATGGGTTTGACAGCAAGAGCAAAACCAAGAATTAAAGTTAAAGCGATAACGCTGCGAGATAGTAATTTAATCATGATTTTGTTAAATGTTCGTGGTTAGTTGTTAGTGGTTGATTGTTCACCGTTATTTGCTACTTACTACTCCCTACTTGTTTAACGATTACCCCAATCACCTTAAAGGGTAAAAGCAGCCCAATAGATGTAGGTTGAGTTAGGCGTACAAATCTCTTAAAAGTTGACACCCAACAAACTTGTTCGCTGTAACCCAACAGAATCCTGAGTTTAAAGGCTCTTAAGGCTTACTTCGTAAACAACCTATTAGACTTTTGCTAAATCTGGTACTGGTGGTAAAGTTTCGCCTTGTTTTTCAGCAACATAAATCAACTCTTCCATTGCATCAATGCCATTTTCTAAAGCTTCTTGGTACGTTTCACCATGAGTAACCCATTTTTGACTTGGTGATAAATCTGGTAACGAAACGAGATAACAATTATCTTCATCGCTCCATTGAATCAATATTCTGTATTTAAGCTTATTCTTGTTCAAGTCTTTTTACCTCTGCTATAACTTGTTTTACTTCTAATTCTTGGTAGCGTTTAGCGTCTTTTCCGTCTTTACCAGCTATGGTTGTTTTTTTAGCTAGAAGTGGATGTTTATAAACGCAATGGCTACCTTTACCACGCCCAGGTAATAGTTCAAATCCTGCTTTTAGTAGCATCTGTTTTAATTCTCGTATCTTTTTTGGCATTTATACTAGACATAGCTTTTACAAGCATAGTAAAGCAATATTTGAGATAACAATATGAGATAGTTGGCATTTGGATTATTTTTGTAACCTACTAGCGCGTCTAGACTAAAATGCTAGGTTTGGACTTTAATTTCTTTCCCCAGAATTGAGGAATTGAGGGCGAGAAATCATCTATTCAACCTTGCTTTCGCCTCTGCTACTGCTGCTTCTGCGTTAACCAAACCAGCACCAAAGAAATATTCTTCTGGCGAATTAAAATTAGCTGGTTTAACCGTATTAAATAATCTTGTTTCCGTATCTCTCAGTTTTAATTCTACTTTTAGTTACAAATACTGTAACAATTACATTGCTGAGAAGAGAAAAAAATTTGGGAAATGCTCATTGAGTAATGTTTTCTAGTAAAGCATCTCTTTGGGGTTGTAGGGCGCGATCTATGTCGGGAGCATATACAGGGGAAGGATATAAAAAATCGAACCAAGTTGCGAACGCAGTATTTTCTACTACTAAATAAAAGTCTGAGGGAATAGTACCATCTATGTGGCGATTAACTACTCCAAAACCTGCTCTTTTTCGCCGATAAGGGATTGCTGGTGCATTATATTTAAGCCATTGCTCAAAAGTGTTAGATTTTGCCATAGAAATTGTTAATTGTTCTAATATTTGGGGAGGAATTTCGTTTTTTGTAGCTTGTAACCAGGCTTGTTTTAAGAGTTGTTTGCGTTGCTCTTCGTTAAACCAAGCGGAAAGTAAGGATTTTATTGCAGAGGATGATATTGTGTCTAGTTGCCCTTTTAAGCTGGATTCTGAAGCAATATTTAGGGTTATTTGCTGTAATGCTGTTGGAGAGTTTTTCCAGTCTTGTTTTGCTGCTTCTAAATTTCCTATCCACCAATAGAAACTACCGCGAGCGCGATACCAAGTGCTATTATTAGGGTCTTGTTGTATGAGTTGGTTATATTTATTTTCAAGACGGTTGATTACTTGGGGATAAACTCTTTGTAATATAGAAGATTTCCAGGCTGGACTAGTAAGTAATAAGGGATGACGTAATATTTCTAAGCTAAATGCTTCTACTGCTAAATCAGTTTTTTGTTGTGCAAGAAGACTTATTCCTACACCAAAAAATACGCCTCGTTTTGCTGGTAAGAGTTGAGTAGATATTTTAAATTCTTTGCCCGCTTCTGAAGGATTAGTATTGAGTAGCAACCATCCTAAGTTACTGTGTCCAAATTCTCTGTAAGGAGATATTGCAATTCCTTTCTTAAACCAGTCTATCGCTTGCTGTATTTGATTGGGGTTTCTATTTTGTGTTGCTAAGTCTCCTAAATTCCAACCTACTTGATAGGGATAATAAGGTTCCCAAGGTGCTAACTGATTTGCCTTGGTTAATTTGCTCACAAACGTATTAGTATCTTTTTGGGATAAGGCGTTAAATCCTTGACTGGAAAGTTGCCAAGCACGATGTACAGGAATGAGCCAGATTAATAGGGCGACTGCAAGACTTAACCCACCTATACTGAGAAATTTACTGTTTTTTTCGGGTATTAAGTCAGCTTTTGGTGCAAAAATGCTAGCTAAAACCGCAACAAATAAGGCTAGAGTCCCACTTATTCCTACATTATCTAATTGATAATCTGTTAAGCTCATCACTCCATAGCCAAGGAAGCTACTGAAAATACACCATGCTAAGATGCGATCGATATAACTCAGATATGTTTGTAGAGTTAATAATTTAGTTACTAGAAAAGCTATAATTGCGATCGCACCTAAACTACAAACTACTGCTAATAATCCCATCTCCGCCCATAATTGTACTGGAGTACTATGGAGTTGAAAGGCTAATTCTGATTCTCTTCCAGCCCAGAAAGGACGATACTTTTGATACAGTAAAGGTGCGCTTCCTAAACCGACACCAGTAAAAGGGTAGTCTAATCCCATATTCCAGCCTAAAACAGCATTAATAGTACGATAAGCTAACTCTCCCTCTGCTTTTCCCTGAAATAATGCAGTCAAAAGACCCAATAAACGCTTATTGGCGATCGCTAATATTACAACAGTAGATAAACTGCTAATTACTGCTAAAATCAGCCATAAACGGGGTAAAGAACTCAAAAATAGGAAAAATACTAAGGCAAACATCACTGTTACACCGAATCCTAACCAACCGCCCCGAGAACTGGTAGTGTAGAGATCGATTAATCCTAAACCAAAACCGATAATCCACCACCAACGCCTTTTTCTTTTGGTATCAATTACAATCAAACAGAACAGCAAAGGTAAGCAAAGTAAGAGATAGCCAGCAACATAATTTTGGTGTCCTATGGGGGACCAATTACGCAATTCTATAGTGGAAAAGTCGAAGGCTTGATTAATACCCTGAGCTTTGAGTTTTGCTAAACGGTCTAATTCTGGTAAAAGAGTTTCTGTAATCCACAGGGTGAGACTAATGATAATAAAACTAACATTGATGTAGCCTTGTTTAATTAGTAAGTTCTTCCGTGATTGTGGTGTTTTTAAATAAGAATTAATTACATAAACTAGAGCTAGATAACAACAAGCTGATGCTCCATACCAAATAGCTTGATGTGGAAATTGAGCGAAAATACTAGATAAGATTACACTCAAAAATATTAGACCAATTAACCAATCTAAACCATTGTCTAAAAAAGATACTTTTCTTTGCCACAGTAAGATTAGTAACCAGAAAATAGGTAGTAATATTCCAATTTGCCAGAGAGAAACAAAGGGAAACAATACCATTAAGCTGTGACTATCAGGAACTAAAGTAAAGAAAATGTATAAGCAAGTTGCTAAAAGTCCTATTATTTTTACTGTGAAGGCTGTTAATGGTTGAGACCTTCGGTAGTCGCTTTCGCGATGGTTAATGGTTGAGACCTTCGGTAGTCGCTTTCGCGATTGTTCATTGTTCATTGTTAATTCTTCATCGCTAATTGTTGATTGTTAGTGGTTAGTTGTTAGTGGTTAGTTGTTGATTGCTAATTGTTAATGGTTGATGGTTGATTGTTCATTGTTGATTAGATTTTTAGCAGTTGTTATCTTAAAATCGTCCACAGCCTGTAGCAGATCAACACAGATTCATTTGAAGAGAGTTTGATGTAGTTCAGAGATATATGGATGATTGCTGATTGTTGATTCTTCATTACTAGAAATTGTTGCTCATTTGTGATTGATGATTTATCAGTTTCTTCTTGTCAAAAGTAAGATTTTTAGTTAGAAATGAACAGCTATTTCATACAAATACTTTATTACTTATGTCTATTAATCGGCGGAGATTATTGCAGTTTGCAACTGGCTTTACTTTAGCTAGTGGTTTCACCTCAATTAACCCTCGCCATTCTCTATCTTTAGAAGTACCCAAAACTAACATCGAAATACGGGTTTGGACAGCAAAAGGTCAACCTTTAGATGTAAAAAGTCTCGATCAACTATATTTCTTAACTCTGGAGGATGAGCCGATATCAGAATTGCCTCGTAAGGTAGAATCAGGAGTATTATTGTCTCAGTGTCCTGATTTTCCTTTTATCATTGCTCTAAGTCTTCCTGTAATTGGCTTTGGTGAAGTGGTATTGTATGCAGATAATAATGGTAAAGGCTATACTGCTGCGGATTTTCCTCTCAATCTCAATCTAGCTTTTGCTGAATCCCGATTACACCGTGTTAAAACTTATATCGCCCAACAACGCCAACAAGGAATAGATTTTCCTGATAGTATTCTCGCTCGACTACAAAGAGGACAACAGTATTTAAACTATGGAAGAAATAGTAACAGCATCCTGTCTCAAGTAGGATGGTTTAATCTCAGCTTGGTAGAAACTCTTTGGGGAGGAGAAATAGCTGTCTTTACTCAAGCTAAACAGAAAATAGCACAGCAACCATCTCGCCCATATTTTCTCTTTGGTAGCAATTTTTTCGGGTATGATGCAGATAATCCCAAATATACAGAGTTATTCTCTCAATTGTTCAATTTTGCTACTATTCCCTTTTACTGGAAGTACTTTGAGCCAGAAAGAGGACAAAAAGCTTTTAAGAAAAGCGATCGCAGTATTGACTGGCTACACTCTCACAATATTACACCTAAAGGTCATCCCCTAATCTATTTTCATCAAGCAGGGATTCCTAACTGGCTTAAAGATAAACCCTATTCAGAAGTTAAACAAGAAATTTACAACCACATATTAGAAACTACTGCTTACTATCAAGACAGAATTCCTTACTACGATATTATCAACGAAGCTAACAATATTCCCTGGGCAAATGAACTAAAATACAACAGCGAGCAATTTTTAGAATTAACCCAGATAGCAGCAACCACATCAGCTAAAGGCTACCCTCAAGTTAAACGTATTATCAATCATTGCTGTGCTTGGGGGGAAAATGTCGCTTATGGTAAACCACCCCAAGATAGTCCTTATCAATATCTCAAAAAATGTATTAGTGCGGATATTCCTTTTGAAATTATCGGTTTGCAAGTATATTATCCCCATCAAGATATGTTTGAAATCAATCGCTTGCTAGAGCGTTATAGTAATCTGGGAAAACCAATTCACATCACAGAATTAGGCGTATCTTCCGCAGCTATCATAGATGAATCTTCCCAACTAAAAGAGCCACGGGGATTATGGCATAAACCTTGGAGTGAAACCATACAAGCAGATTGGATCGAGCAGTTTTACACTATCTGTTATAGTAAACCTTATATTAAAGCTATTTCTTGGTGGGATTTTGCCGATAAAGGTAATTTTTGGGCGCATGGAGGCTTACTTGATTCTAATATGCAACCGAAACAATCTTTCTATCGTCTCAGTCGCTTGATTCGTAGTTTTAGAGATTGATTTACTTATTACTTTTGAATAGCGATCGCAATATTGAAACTTTTTTTTAGTAGTGGTAACGACACTGAACTATAATAATATAATCATCTTTAACTTGATAAATCAAACGATTCTCTTGATCTATTCGACGCGACCACAAACCAGACATATCAAACTTTAAAGGTTCTGGTTTACCAATTCCCTCAAAAGGAGAACGCTGAGTATCTTTAATTAATTGATTGATTCGTTTCAGGATTTTTTGAGCAGTTTTTTGCCAATATAAATAATCTTGCCAAGCATCGTCTAAAAACATTATATCCATGCTTTTAGTCGTCAATTAATTCCCGTTTTTGATATTTGCCTTCTTTTAATTGTTCTAAGGCTTTGTAGAGACGCTGGGCATTTTTAGGACTTCTCAATAAGTACATTGTTTCTTCTATATAAAGATATGAATTCGGGGCTGTAAAGCTATGCCCAATAAACCTTGCCCCGACTTTCATCCAGACATCGACCCTATCGGGTACGATGCTGGGCTTCCCGTCGGGAAAGCTAAAATTGTAAAATATAAGTACCTAAGCAAAATTAATTGTATATTTTGTCCCAAAATCTTTTAAAACGTTTTCCACGTACTCAACTAAATTTTTCCAACTCAAATATGCTTCTTTTTCAATCCAC
>JAAUYH010235392.1_pt1 | contig 23947 bp, 18 predicted proteins | sample 7278061 | NCBI WGS metagenome assembly JAAUYH01 (sample SAMN14350203, study PRJNA611818) | marine sediment metagenome | isolation source: surface marine sediment (0.6m) | place: French Polynesia: Moorea | collected 2018-08 | reverse complement strand
GGCAAACATTTTACGCAATCACGCCCGTCTCCAACCGAGACTATTTCTTAATTGCAACCCTATATGTTTGATTTTCAAGGTGCTGCTACAGGATGGATTTTTGTTTGTCCGCTCTTCGGGTTGTAGCCCCCTACTGATACGCTCTCGCCTATTATACAATGCCAAAAACTCTTGCTATGTAAAGATTGTGTATCAAATTTGTCAAGGATTAATATCAAGTCGGGTTAATTGCCCGTAATAAAACCCGACGGCAACCTTTGATGCAGCAAAAATTATATTATAGTTGTTCAACACGACTTGATATAACCGATAGGTTGTCGCGCTCGTTTACATCCCGACGCTCACCTAAAGGTAGAGCGCGGGGCTTCCCACTCGCATGCTAAAACTTGATTTCGTATTCGATGATGAAACGACTTTCATCTTCAAAATTACTCGAACCACGCAAAACAAAATTATCATTTAGACGATAGCGAATCCCAAATTGAGCGGGAATATCAAGATTTAAAATTTTCAGTGTTGAGAAGGATAGATTATTGGTTAAATCGATACCTACTTCTGCTGCTAGTGCGGAAAGACGCTCTCGATTTTTCTCCTCATCGATAACTTGGGTGGGAAATAGACTAAATTCACTCAAGCCAAAAGCATTGCTAATATCATTATTAAAACTATTAAAAAAAGCTACCCCAGCTAAGTTGGCTAAGCCAAGAGTACTGTCACCCCTGCCTAAAGTACTAACAAAATTACCGCCCAGCAAACCCAAAATAGCCGTTTCACTGCGAGGAGGGCTGCTGGTTAATTTAATTTTATTAGTTAGTTTACTGGCATGTCCTTCCACTCTGGCAAAGATACGCACTGTTTGCAGATTACCCAAGCTAGAAGCAGGAATATCGTCGATCTCCGATGGCGAAGAACCTTCAGGAATTCGGCTATCAGAGGTTTCTACTGCCGAACCAACTAAACTCACATCTAAATAGGGATCGAGAATATTCTTGCGAGAAAAGCGGGCAGTATTTTTTTCATCCCTTTTAAGGTTTAACTGACTAGTAAAGAGATTAACTTGACCTTTTTCTAGGTCAATAGTGCCTTCAGGAATGGGTTGGTTAAATGTGCCATTGACTTTAAGTGTTCCTTGAGCGTAAAAGTTAGAGATTGGTGGTTGAACAATTTGAATATTTTTGCCTAAATTCAACTCTAGATCTTTGTATTCAGTGGCTGCTGCTATCCCATTATCATTAATACTCTCAGAACCATTGTTTTGGGCTGTGGTATCGGCAATCAGAATTTGCCCATCAAAAAGAGTTAATTCTCCAGTAATATCTGGTTCGATCGCTGAACCTAAAATAGTTATGTTCCCTCGTAATCCACCATCGTAAAGTCCTTTAAGATCGATGGCTAGATCGTCGAGATTGAAAGTTAAAGGTGAGGTTTGAGGTGTGTTATCGGTTAAAGGTAAAGTACCAAAGGCTATAATTTGACCACCACCAAAGTTACCCGTTAAATTCTCTACCTGAATGCGATCGAAGTCAAATAAGATTTTGCCATTGATTTCAGTAAGAAAAGCATCGGGTAAAAACTTAGCAGCAATTTTGCCATTGTTAAAGGTAGCAACTCCTTTAGCTACTAACTGACGGGGAAGATTTTGTTCTTGGTCAAAAATACCATTAATATCTAAAGTAACTTCTCCTTCTCCATCTATCCAGTTCACTTCTTGACGAGAAAGAATATTGAGAAGGGCAAGTCCTTCATTTTTGACATTCAGTTGAAGATTGAGGCGGTCGTTATCGGGTTCGATTTCGGCAAAGGGCAATTGATAGGGAATACTCCCCAAAAGAGTTATCGGTTCGGCTTCGGCAGCGACTTTACTACTAGCAAAGAATTTGAGACGAGCGTTATTGTAATTAAAGCTACCTTGAGTTTCCTGAATAGAAGTTTGATTGACTGTAGCATCGGCAACGGTAATTTCGCCTCTAGCTTGAGGATTAGCTTGAGTACCGGCAATAGTTGCAGTAGCGTTGAGAGTACCCCCAAAGGTTATTTCTGGAGGAAGATTGACTAATTCTTCTATAGGTTCGATCGGTACGTCGATTAAACGGAATTGTCCAAATATGGTTTCACCGCCAAAACTACCAGAAAAAGCAATCAGACTATCCTGAGACTGTACGCTAATGGGTAATAAAGTAAGAATTCCTTCGTTTAAATTACCTTGAGCGATTACTGTTTCAATAGTAAAGCTACCCCATTGCCACTGTTGTCCTCTAAAATTGAATTCGGTATCAATTCCTCGAGATACTGACCCATCAAAGACAATTTTGCCGTTAAAATTACCCTGAAGGGCTTTTAAATCTGGTAAGAGCAATTTTTGCTCCCGATTTTGTTGGGATAACTCTAACCAAGCTTGAATCGCTGCTAGTCGATTTACTTGGGCGAAAATGCTAGCTTCGGGTAAACCTAAATCAAATAAAGTGCAGTTACCTTGGCTGATACTTTCTGAAGGGCAAGGTAAAGGAGATTCATACAAGTCTTTGGCTTTTCCATACTGACGAGCGCCACCTATATTGGCTAAATCTCCTAATTCAAAGATTTCTAGGGCAACCAGTACATCCTGAATTTTTCCTTGCTCGACATTTATTTCACCTTGAACCTCTAGATCGTCTTGTTTTTGGTTCAATCTTCCAGTAAATGCGTAAAGACTTTCTCTCTGTTCAAATTTGACATTTTCTAGGGCTAAATAACTATCTGCGTACTGAAAATCTCCTGTCAGGCGATCGCCTCTAATTCTGGCTAGAATTGGTCTTTCTACGATTATATTTCTGCCTGAAGTGGCTAAAGTATTGAGATTGATGAAAAATTCCCCCGATAATTCTCCTCCTATTTCTTGAACGGCAATATTTTCTGGCACCGTAAAATCATCGCTTTTGATGGCAATAGTTTTTAGTAACTCAACGGGAATATTAGCGGTTTCTACGGTGAGTATTTCTCCTTTGCCCGTACCTGTTACGAACATATCGTCATGCTTAAAGACAAAAGAGATGGGTAAAAAATCTCGATCTAAAACTAAACTAATTTCGTCTCCGTCTCGGTCTAGTTGTAAATTTACTCCCTGTTGGGGGGAAACTACCACTGTTCCTTCGAGGGTAGGAGCAAAAGTTAGATTTTCAATTTGAAAGTCTCGTAGAGTTAAGCCTCCTTCTATATCCATCGATGAAGGGATCCCTGCAATTTTGCCCTGAAAATCCGCCCTACCCGAATAATCTAAGTTAGTTGCCCAACTAGGTAAAGTTAACCTTAGTTTATTGATATCGATCCATTTTGCTTGGTCTACATCAAAATAAAAATAGTTAATTGCTGCTAATTTATCGGGAATATCACTAAAAAAGGATTTGTCTATATTAATGTAGCCTTTTGCATCTAATCCATCTCCTTTAGCCGATAAAACATCTAAGCGTTTACCATCCCATTTAACTGCTGCCGAGAAAGGTTGTTCTAAAAGATCGATCCCCTGACTAAAAGTAACATTGCCTATAGCCTCAACATCGGGAGGAGAAAGACTATCGATTTTACCTGTAAGATCTAGTTTTCCTCCTAGTTTGCCATTGAGTACGAGATCGTCTTCGGCAGCGGGATCGCTAAACAGACTTAAATCTACTCCTTGGGGTACTACTACTGCTTTAAATTTACCGTCAGCGATCGATAAATCTGTAGCAGCAAATACTCCTTCAGGAATAGTTAAACTCCCATCCCCCTTAGCAGTAATCGCTTCAGGTACGATATTATTAACATCGCCAAACAATTGAAATGTCCCATCTACTAAACCAGCAAATTGATCGGGAGTTTCTGAATTTAATTCTTTTAATTTTAAATCTCTTGCTTGCGTCTTGGCTTGCCAGGCATCCCCTCTTATTTGTAAATCTGTAACTGCTATTTCCCCTTCGGCTAAAGTAAGATTACCTCCTCCATCTATACGGGTTTCTCCTTCCACATTGCCAGTCAACTCAAATTTTCCCGTCACTAAACCATTAAATTCTGGCGGAAGTTCGGGAAATACTCGTCTGAGTCTTAATTCTGGGGTACTAGCATCGGCAACCCATTGTCCTTCTTCTAAAGTTAAATTGGGAACGTTAATTTTACCGCCCACAGTGGTAAGACTGGCTACACCTTTTGCTTTAATTTCCTCTAGATCGAAAGAACCTCTATCTCCAGTAACTTGTAGAGTAGTATTTACTTTGCCCTTACCGATATTCTCCGCACTATTTTTACCAATAGGCAGACTGGCAAAATTAACATCTACCGTTTTAACTTCAGATTGCCAACCCCCAGGCAAATAATTAAAATTATCGATAATAACGGTTCCTCCCCCTAGAGGAAACCTAGCTTCTCCGCCTACCGCTTGGAGACTATCGAGATTTCCCGCTCGTGCCAAAAATTTAGCCGAACCTGAAACTAAACCAATATCGATCGGGAGATCGTCATTGTAATTACGGAAAATTTTATTTCCCGGTACATTTTTAGCCCGTACATCAAAGAAGAGGTTTTGCTTACCATCTAACTCTACTCTCCCCGTACCTGTAATTTCTCCACCTACTTGAGGAGTTCCTTGAAACTGTCGTACCCACAAATAATTATCAATTAAATCTAAATTGGCGTTAACCGACTTAAAATCTACTTTATCGATGCGGGCGGGAGTAGTAGTAACCACGGCAAAATTAATTTTGGCGGTTAAAAGAGAACCTGTAATGTTTATGTCCCCTTTGACTTTACCTTTTAGAGTTATATCGGGTTTTTCTAACTCTAAAGCTTCGATTACTTTATTAATTTCAACTGGCTTAGTAATCGCTTCGATTTGATAATTGCCTTCTTTCTCTGTATCTAATGAACCTTTAGCTACACCAGGAACTTCACCCAACAAAGTGCGAACGCGATCGATTTCAATTTTATAACCATCGAAGCGTAACTTACCGTTACTATTAGTAAAAGGGTTAGCCAGTTCGGGTAGCTGAAAGGTTACATTCCTTAAACTAGCAGTACCTTGAAGTTGAGGATTTTCATTTTTGGGTAGTTTTATAGCTAGTTTGCCGTCTATTTTCCCTGCTTGTAGTTCTAGAGGTAAGATAATGAGATTGGCTATCGATTTGGCAGCCAATCGTTTACCAACTAAATTTAAATCTATATCTCCCGTATCATTAACAACCTTCCCCTTGACTGTTAATTTTCCTCCCCGTTCGACTTTGCCAGCAACATCAAATTTGGTAAGATCCTGTTTGGGTAAAAGAGTAATCTTGGCGCGATCGAGTTGAAGAGCAACTGGCGGATTAAGTTCTCCTGTTTCGGAACGAGCAACTATAGCAACATCAGCATCTTGAAATTTAATCGTTTTTACTTCAATTTCTAGCCAACTGTCTGTTTCTTCTCCCGTACCAAAATCCGTAGGAGTCCAAATTCCCTGTTCATCCTGTTCGATGTATACATCGGGTTTAATAACAGTAAGATGCAACACCAAGTGACGCTTCAGCAAGAATTGCCAGGGCGAAAAACTTACTTTGACAGCTTCGGCAGTTAAACGATCGGGATTAGTTTTAGTTGCAGGAAGAGTAGTTTTGCCAAAACGCGCTCCTAAAGGAGATATACTAGTTAAGTCTCCAATTTCTATGGGGCGATGGAGATAATCGGTAAGTTCTGTTTCTACTAAAGGAATTAATTTACGTTGAATTGACAACCATCCATAAGCTAAACCGCCACTAATACCAGCTAGTAGTACTATTGATATAGCTAGTATTTTTTTGCGCGGACGTTTTTTCTCTTTAGACAAGTGCGTTTTGCCTTTTTTCTTCTGTTCGGACTCTTTGTCTTTACCATAATCAGATGGTTGTTTCATGGTCGTATTTTACCAATAACCAGCTATTTCAGTTAGGTCATTGCACATTTAGTTAAATTAATATCTTTTTCTTCTTAATCTAATGCAAACGATCGGTAATGAAAGAGATACAGTAATTTGTCTATCTTAAATACAAAAATAGAGATTCAAAACTTACTTACAATTTTTGAGAGAAATAGGATAGAAGACTAACAAGCTTACCTAGAATTGTTCTATCTTTAACAATAATTTAATTGTTATCACCACAAATCAAAACAAACAAAAATGAAAATTCAGGTAAAAGTAAAACCCAATTCCCAACAACAGAAAATTGAGCAATCTAAAGACGGCACTTGGATAGTCAGATTAAAATCTCCACCAATAGACGGTAAAGCCAATCAAGAATTGATTGCCCTACTCGCCAAAAAATGGAAAGTACCTAAGAAACAAATAACTATTAAAACAGGTTTATCCGCCCAAAACAAATTAATCGAGATTAAAGAATAGTTCCCAAGCTCCTTCTAAACCGATAACTATCCTCAAACATCTGCGTTTATCTGTGTGTATCTGCGGACTCTACCTTACTTAATCCATAGGACATTCTTCAGCTAGTAGAAACACCTTCTAATACAGCTTTTAACTTCTGACGAAATTCTCCTTTAGGATGACCCCCTTTAACTTCCCCTACAATTTTAAAATCTCCTTCAGGAGAGTCACAGACAAGATAAGTAGGCCAACCCATCTTTTCCTTATTAGGATATTGAGCCAAAAGAATCTGACGATATTTACGATAAGTAGCTGTATCCTGCATTTTTACATCAATAAAATCCAAATCCAGTTCTTTAGCTACTTTTTGGTCATAAAAAGACATTTTATGGCAAATACCACAATCTTCTGAAGAAAATTTAATTACAGCTAAACTCATAATTTACAACCAACACAATTTTTCTATTAATAGATTATCAGGCGGAAAAAGAATTCAGAAGTCCGAGAGTTACAGGAGTTTTAGAACTAAGATAAATAATATGATGCCATAGATTTATTGAGAGTTCCCATCATCAAACATAATAATTTGTTCTTCTAAAAGTGCATCAGGATTGACGATCGCGATTTCGTTTTCTGCCTGGAGTTTAGCCAGGTATTGTTCTATTTCCTTTGGTTCAACGTCCACTAATTGATGACTTGCTTGCTCGATTAGCTTTTGTTTGCCAATAATTTTATGGACTTTAGCTAAATTTAGTAACAGTTCGTTTACTTTTGGTTGCAATTGCTCTTTTGTTGCCATACCATTTTTACTTGGTAGGATGGCTAATTTCTTGAGTAAATTACATTCAGCTAAAACTTGACTGTGACAGACCAAAGATTGTAGCTGCAACAAGGTAATAGTTTGAGAGCCTAAAACTAAATCTCCCGCGATCGCCTCATTAGCTAGTTTTTGATACGTTTTAAGATAACTCACATCATCCAAACTTGGTTGAAGGTGACGATGGGGAGAACGACGAAATATTTTTTTATATAGTTGATATCCCTTATTTTTGGCATTACCAACAGTTTCCGCTCTTAGTAAAATAAAAGTACAATCACGATGCTGTTTTTTAGCTTTCTCGCAAGCTTTCATGGCAAACACAAAGCTTTTTAAGTTGGGTTCCTCGCACCACAAAACCCCAAATAATTGATTTTTTTCTGGAGATTTATAGCTAAAAGAATAGCTACCATATTTACCCGATAGAAATTTATTTTTTACTCTATCTACTTGTAAAGCAATAGCTACTTTTTGCAGCATATCAATCAATTCTTGGGAAGAAAATTGACGGATGCGGGTAAGATTATCTTGAGTTTTTTGCAATTCTTGTCGCCAAAGTAGATCGAAAGAAGCGGGTAAATCTTCTTCAATTTTGTCTAGATATTCTCGACCAGTTTTATAAGCTAAAAATAGTTTACTAGCCAAAGCTAAAGAATCTCTAATATTTGCTTTCCCCCCTGGATAATGCTGTTGTAATTGCTCTCGATTTAAAGGTTCGAGCTTTGATTTTGGCTTTGGTTCTGCCCGAGAGTGTAAATGAGCCAAGCGACTCGACCAAAGAGATTCTACCTCATTTAAACTAATTTGGTTAAGAGTAACTAACTTGTCGAGGCGAGCAAGTTCTGATTGATGTAAATTATCTTTCTGTTCTATAAATTGGCTGCGAATAATACTAATAATAACTAGGAAATTTTTAAAGTTACTATTGTGGAGAGTAGTATTGATATTAAAAACAGAACTAATATCAAAAGAACCATCAGAATGACGATAGGTTTCTACTTGGTCAAAACAAAGAACGATAGGTCTATTATATTCGGCAATACGTCCAAAATTACCCAATATTCCTCTAGCAGATTCCTCAGTATCGATAACCGTATTTACTCCTAATTTATGCAAATCCTTATCATCGAGATTTTCTCCTCGCAACCAATCACAGGCAAGGAAATACAATTCTGGCTTGGTAAGCTGATATAAAACGGTAAAAAAGTCTTTTGGTCGAAAAATTCCTGTAGGATAGGTACTACGAAAATTCAGAATAAATAAACCTTTAGCTCCCAAAAGTTGCTTCATCAAACTGCGATCGCGAAAAGTAGCTAAATTTTTTAACCACAGTAGCAGTTGAGACTCTTTTTCTCCTGCTGGTGCGTGCATCAAACTATCCACGGTATAACGGAGAGTATGTTGCCAAATACAATCACTACTAGGGCAAGGATCGATGTAGGCAAAAAAGGCTAGATTATTAAAATTTTGCTTGAGACGGCTAAGTAAATAACTTTTACCACAGCCAGAATCACCCATCAACAAAATAGTACGAGTGTAATGGTCTCGTGCAACAGTATGCAGGAGATTCTTTATTTCTTGAATAGCTTCTTGATGGATCGAGGTAACAGTAGGAATATCCTTTTGTTTATCGTCTGTCCAAAAATTTCCCGTTTTCAACGTTACCGGATCGAAAGGATTTACCTCCCGTTGAATTATGTCCGCTAAAGTTGCCACTGTAATACCTCTATCTTTCGTTCAATAGCTCTAAGCTAATAGCTAAAAGCTATTAGCTTAGGAACAATTATGCTGCATTGTAGCAGTTATCTCTAAAAACTATTAGTTTTTGGATTTAATCCCCATGTTTAATGAAGAGTCAACTGAAGGCACGCTATCAATTAACCCAAGTTAACGCCTAAAAGCTAAGAGCTTAATTAACTAACTATTAAAAAAAACAAACAACCGCCTACATTTTGGGGAATACCTGCTTGAAGTTGTTCGCGAGTATATTTAGATGATTCGACGATCGAGCTTAGTTCCAGCTTATTTTTTCTTTGAAGACGATACAAAGCTAAATCCAATTCTTCTCTAGAGAGGAAAGGTTGTAATTTCTCTCGCAGATAAAAAATTGGTAAATAATTATTGGTGTTTAACTGTCGATCTAAATCATAGATAGTCTGTAAAACTCGTTCATCAGAAGCAAGTTTATTTTTGCCATAGTTGAGCGAAAAATCTTTTTTTTGAGTATAGACTTCTTGTTTGACAAGCTTACTCGGATTATAGACCGATATTAATTCATTTGTCGTAGCCAAGCAATTATTTTGGCGGAATAAACATAAATAATTATGAAGTAAATCTAGACTTAAAACAGGATTAGTACCTTGAGGCGTATATTCTGTTAGCAAATGTTTTTTACCTTTATCTGTTAACCAAACTTGCCTTATTTGAGTAGTTACGGCAGTAATTAAACCTCTTTCAATTAAACTATTAATAATTTTATTTCTTATTTTCGCAGGAGTAACTTTAGTTTGTTGTGGAGTAATTATATCTTGACTGCAAGCTTGTAGAATTGTTAATTCTGCTGTTGTTAGAGGTAATTGTTCTACATTTAGTTTGAGTAAAGCTTTGCCTACAGAAGAAAGCTTGAACTTAGTAACTCGTTCTTGGTAATCTACTAAAGCGCGATCGCCTAACCGACGGCAAATTTTTTCTGTATCCGCTATTTTAGTGCTACTTGTGGGCTTTAGCTCGCTAATTTTACCCTTGTACTCTGATAAGCCAGCCAATTTAAGGAGAAACTTGAGTTCTCTAACTTCCATCTATTAATTTTAACAGTGACCAGTTATAAGTTTACTTGTTCTTTTCTCCTTTGCTCCCCTGCTCCCCTGCTCCCCTGCTCCCCTGCACCTCTGCTCCCTTGCCCTATTAACTTAAAACCAATCCTTATTCTCTGGCTGAGACTGTTGTATAGATGTCTTTGTTTTAAAACCAAAAGTTTCTTCTTGCTCTTTTATTACTGATTTTAATTTTACTTCCTCTAGATCGACTTCGTCGTGTTTGCCCATTATATTTTGAACTAATTCTTGACCAAAGTTAACGGCTTGCCCTGCTTGCTGAAATGTAGATTGAAGATCTTTTTTGACTTGGGCTTCTAGTGAAGAAGGGAATAAAAAGTTCTTTTTGATTGTTAATTTTTTGGCTCGCTCTTGTTCGGATTCTAATAGATGGTCAGTCAGTCTATCTTGAATAGTAAATTTAGCAATATTAGCAACTGTTCCATTCAGAAAAGGACTCTTAAGCAAATGTTGTGGGCTTGCCGAACCCAAACAGAGAGAAGTAGGTTTTTTACAAATTGCAGCCGTTGCCCATAATTTACTTTCCCATTGAGCAAAATTTTGCCAGAGAGAAATTTTACTAGGATGTTTATCCTGACAATTTAATTGTTCTGCTAAATGAGGATCGGAATCTTTCCGAGGTTTTATTTTGGTAAAAGATAATTTTTGATAATTAGTTAGAATTGTTTTTTTGCGATTAACACCAGAATCTTTAACTAACCATTGGTTTTTGACATATTGATAGAGGGGTTGAAAAATTTCTAAATTAGTATCTTTATACGCAGGGAAATTAATAGCATATTTTCGAGTATTTATTTTAGTTACATAACCAACAAAGATATATAAAGGTCTGCCCTGAGCATCTTTAGTTAAATTCTTTTCTCCATTTTCCCGCTCGCGATCGATTAAATCTCGCACCATACACGTAACACCAAAAGTGCAATAATATTCATTTTTAAATAAAGACCAACGAGGATGGAGAGATAGTTTGCTGGCTGCACGAGTAGTGGGAATAATATATTCTAAAGCCCAATTAGTTTCATTGCTAGTAAAATCTTCAGGGATAGCGATGAGCCGAAAATCAAGATGATAGCTGCGCCCGTAAACTATTCCTGCCCATTTAGATTCATACATCAGCTTTTACCTCAGTACCGCTGAGAAATAAAGAAACTTGTTGTAATTCTTCAGCAAGTAACGCCATATTGTCTTCCATAATTGCAATTTTCTCTTCTAAGTCCTCTAGTTTTTTCGCATTCTCTTGCAATAAACCATTTTTAAAAACTTTAGTTAACACTCCTGACTGCTTTAATGTATCTATTTCTTCGTCAAGGCGAAGACGGGCAGCTTTAAGTTTAATGCCGTAAGAGCGTAGTTGAGAGTAAATAGCAAACACAATAGGCAAGTGTACATTGACGGGAACAATAGTACCGCGATCGATATCTTGACATAGTTCTTTCCCCAAACTGACCGGGCAAATCATGACCAGCCAGCCAGAATTAGGGGTAAACAAAGCCTGAAATATTCGTTTAATATCTTCAATAACCGCTTGTTTTTCGCGATGATGACAGAGATCGTATTTAGTAATCAAGATTACCACGGGAAAAGGTCTTTCTGGGGTCGGTTTGCGATAATTACTAATGATTTGTTGAATAAACTGGTTCATGCGATCGCTTTTAATCTGGCGGACGATCGCTGGTGTTATTTTATCTTGTAGATGTTCTCCCGATACACACAGAAACAGACAACTAGAATCAGCTAAATAGTTACACAGTGCTTGTACATCCTGTTCGCTAGAGCGGTCGCTTAAAGCTAATCCCCGATAGTCTAACCAGTCAAAACTCATAATTGGTCGAAAACCATAGCTAAAATTAAAGCTATAGTGTTCTATTGCTGCTGCATTGGGTAGGGGCCATCGATCTTCTGCTTCGACATCAATTAATTGTTCCCATTTTTCAATTAAATCTAAATCCATATCCATGTCTTTCGCAGACAGGGTAAAACCCTTGACCCCCGTTTGCATCACTGCGTACATAGCCAATAAATAGCTAGTTTTTCCTGCTCCGGTAGTCCCTAGCATGGCTATTTTGATATCATTCAACATCATCGGTTTGCTTCCCAATTAGAGATAAAAACGCTCTCTGTAATTATCCAGGCTAAAACCAGGAATTCGATCTATTTTGACTTTCGTAGGTAGCAGCAGAAGACCGAGACGACTCAAAAGCACTCCAGGGGTCTTGGGAGGATTCATAAAAATGAGTTCGATCGCTCGAATTAACTGAGTTGCTATTTTCCAATTGTAGTAAGTCCAAAAATTCTCTGACCGATTTCGTCCGCTCTTGAACTTCCATTGCCAAGGCTCGACTAACAGCCAAAGAAACATAAGGACTGACTTGTGAATTTAGCTGGCACACGGGCTTTAATTCTATTCCTGCTGCCCTTTCTACAGCAGACGGGGGTACTACTCCTGTGAGAAGATGATACAGAGTTGCCCCTAAAGCATAAATATCGGTAAAAGTCCCAAATTTTAGTGCCTGACCGTATTGTTCTAAGGGAGCATATCCAGGGGTAAACGTGGGGATAAATGGCTGAGAACTTCTGGGATTAAAGTCTCTTGCTGCCCCAAAGTCTATTAGTACTACTCGATCGTCTTTAGTCAGCATTACATTATCGGGTTTAATATCTTGATGTAAAAACTGAGACTTATGTAATACTTCTAATCCCTGACATATTTTCTGGATATAGTGTAGGGCTTCAGACTCTCTGAGTTTACCGCCTCTTTGTCGGAGTAGATCGGCGAGAGTTCGACCTTGCAGATATTCCATTACCATATAGGCAGTGTTATTTTCCTCGAAATAGTAGAACACCCTCACAATCCCTGGATGATTGAATCGTCCTAAAGTTTGACCCTCCTGTAAAAATTTTTGTTTAGCATCACTATAAGTTTTTAAAGTCCATCTTCCTGAAGAAATAACGGTTGTTCCCTCTCGCCAACAACCTTCAGGAAAAAACTCTTTAAGAGCGACGGGGCGATTGAGTCTGGTATCAACTCCTTGATAGGTTATACCAAAACCTCCTTGTCCCAACACTCTGTTTACTTGATATACGCCATCTAGTAAATAACTACCAGAAGAGAGAACTCCGGTAACTTTCGTAGACGCAGTCATCTCAACACATAACTCCTGCAAAATTCTTGCTCTATGTTTCCTGCCATAGATGGCAGAGTTTTAAACTGGTTACTTAGTGTCACACAATAAGGCAATTTTGGGGATTTGGTAGAATATTATACTTAAGTAAAAAAACAGTAAAGTTATCTAGTTAACTTAATTAAAAATATAAATCGAAGCCAGAATTGCCATTATTTCAGAATCTTCTAAGTTGATTGTGAGTTAATTTTAAATTGAATTGGCTCAGTAATAATACGAAAAAAGTTATAAATTTAAATAATTGGGGACTAAATTTTTTTATGCCTACTTATTCCGGAATATCCAGTGAAGCTTTTAGACATCCTTTAGACCGTCAAGCAGAACAAGCATTACGGAGTCTTCCTGGTTTCGATCTGCTAGCCAATAGGTTTATAGAATACTTTTACGAACGTCCTCAAAATATTTATTGGCTTGGTAATTGTATTCAAGCTGGTGTCAGGCAATATTCTACTCTTTATGGGATTTTCCGCGAATGCGTGCGGGATTTAGATGTGTATCCCGAACCTGCTTTATATGTATCCCAAAATCCTTTAGCTAATAGTCATGCTTTAGGGCGCGATCGACCCTATATCGTAGTCAACACCGAAGTACTAGAATTAATGGAAGAGGCTGAAATTCGTACTATCCTGGCTCATGAATTAGGACATATTAAATGCGACCACACTATCTTAATTCAGATGGCAATTTGGGCAATGGGTGCTGCTTCTATTTTGGGGGAATTAACTCTTGGTTTAGGTAATTTAATTAGTAGTGGCTTGATTTTTGCTTTTTACGAATGGCGACGCAAAGCAGAGCTATCAGCCGATCGCGCAGGTATGCTAGTGTTAGATGACCTAGAGACGGTAATGCAAACTATGATGAAATTAGCTGGAGGTAGTAAAAAATATGCCCACGAATCTAGTCTGGCAGAATTTCGACAACAAGCCAAAAATTACCAAGAATTAGACAGAGACAGTTTAAATCAAATTTATAAGTTCCTCATTTACAACGGTGGGAATGGTAGCTTTTTAACTCATCCTTTTGCTGTAGAACGTGTAAGTTATCTAGAAGAATGGGCGAACTCCTCAGAATATCAACAAATTAAACAAGGAAATTATCAGCGAGTAGGTCAAAGAGGCTCTGTTGATGTAGAGGCAGAAGATACTCAGGCAGAAGTAGATAACTTGCAAAGACAAGTAGAAGAATTACAACGAGAGATCGAAAGGATTAAAAACCAAAGAAGAGAAAGGGAATAGATTAAGGTAGCAAGAGAAAAAAAGAGCAGAGGTAGGTAAGAATTTGAATTATTGCGATGTCAGAAAATCAGCCTGAAACTGTCGATCTGAAGGGAGAATATATCGAACATATCCATCTTCTCTCTGGCGATCGCGCAGGATGGAATAATCTTAATCTGATCTATGAATTAGAACCTGCGGGGGAAATGCCCGCAGCTATACTAGAACAGCACGCAATTATGATTTGTTTGGGAGATTTTCGAGCCAGTTTTGAAATTAAGGGCAATTGTTGGCAACACGAACATTACACTACTGGGGATATTGTTATTTTTCCTGCGGGGGAAGTTTTTCCGAAAGTGCAGATCGATCGCGTTGTTCCTTTAATCGAGCTTTTTCTCGCACCAGAGACTTTAAATAACAGTTGTTATGAAGCGGTAAAGTCACAAAAAGTTGAATTATCACCACAGTTTAAATTACGCGATCCTTTAATCGAACAAATGGGATTAGCGTTAAAAACTGAACTAGAAATAGGTGGGATCGATAGTCAAGCCTATGCAAATTCGATGGCAACGGCACTTTCTATGCACTTATTAAGACGTTATTGCACTCGGCAATCTCAGATTAAGGAATATTATGGTGGATTACCTTCCTATAAACTAAAAGCAGTTAGAGAATATATTCACGAACATTTAGAGCGAAACTTGACTTTAACTAAATTAGCAGCTATTGCAAATTTAAGCCCTCATTATTTTGCCAGTTTATTTAAACAATCTACGGGATTTGCGCCTCATCAATATTTAACTAGATGCCGTCTAGAGAAAGCTAAACAATTGTTGCGTCAAACAAATTTACCGATTATTGACATTAGTCAAGAAGTTGGCTTTCAAAATCAAAGCCATTTTACCAGAGTTTTTCGGCAATATCTGAAGGTTACACCCAAAGCTTATCGGGATTCGTTTTAATTGTTCGGAACAACAGAACATTTTTCGGAAGATTAGATAAGACAAGAGTATTGGGAAATATCTAAACTAATGAGAGTTTGACATTCGGAGTTGGGAATTATGCTCAAAACTATATATACTCTCAGTTGTGTCTTGGGATTAGTTTTACCCTACTCTCAATTAATTCCTTTTGCGCTCGATCGTGGTTTCGATCCGATCCTATTTCTCGAACAACTTTTTGCTAATCGAATTGCTAGTTGTTTTGCCCTAGATGTAATTGTCTCATCCTTTGTCTTTTGGATATTGGTTTTTGTAGAAGGTTCGCGTCTAGAAATGAATAATCTCTGGGTTTATATTCTGGCTAATCTCACAGTTGGTCTCTCTTTTGGACTTCCTTTATTTTTGTTAATGAGACAGCGCAAGTTAACACAAAAGGCTATCTCAATTTAAGTAATCAATTATTTGTATTTTAAATATGAAAACAAGTAAGTATCCATTGCAAGGATGGAACATTGTTGGTTGGACTACATTAACTATCGCTATTATTTTTCTCTGTATTTTGATAGTTCATGGAATTAACGAACAGAGTATGAGAATAGCAATCAGAACAACTGCACGTACTTCCTGTCTTTTATTTGTCTGTGCTTTTGTTGCTAGTCCTCTACGTTATTTTTGGTCAAATAATATCACTAAATGGTTGCGGGTAAACAGACGTTATTTAGGTGTGGCGATGGCGGTTTCTCATGGCTTTCACGCCATCGCTATTATCGGTTTAGCAATACTTACTGCCGATTCCAGTTTAAATAATAATCATGGTGGTAATCTAGGCTATTTCTTTATTATTGCCATGACTGCTACTTCTTTTCCCTCTACCGCAGCTTTACTAGGAAATCAGAATTGGAAAATTTTACATACGGTGGGAATGTATTATTTGTGGCTAGCCTTTATCTACACTTTCAGTCACGGTTTAGAAAAATCTCTTTTTATCTATTTACCTTTTGTTAGTTTACTAGCGGTCGCTTTTTTACTACGATTGATTACTCCTTTGAGTAAATTAAAAATCAAAAGAGGTTGATTAACAGTTAATTTAAGGACAGCTTGGGATGATTGTTTCAAGAAAAAGAAAAAGCCACCTCGCTTTAAGAAAAAAGGACACAATGACAGCTTTACTCTTGATGGCACAATTAAAGTAGTAGATCACTACAAGATTCAAGTTCCCAAGATTGGCGTACTGCGTACCTTTGAGAGATTGCCTTTTGGCTATAAGCCTAAAAATATCACCATTTCTCGTCAAGCCGATAGTTGGTATGTCAGTTTCAAGGTGGAAACTGAACCAAAGGATACACCCAAGGCAGTAGACAAAGTAGGGGTAGATTTAGGGGTCAAAACCTTAGCCTACCTAAGTACAGGAATTGCCTTTGAAGGAGCAAAAAGCTACAAAAAATACGAGAAGAAGTTAGCTAAACTACAATGGCGTAATCGCAATAAAGTAATTGGTTCAGCCAATTGGAAAAAAGCCCAAATTAAAATAGCCAGACTACATCGGAGAATAGCCAACATTCGCCAAGACACATTACACAAACTCACTAGCTATCTGGCTAAGAACCACAGCCAGATAGTAATAGAAGACTTGAATGTGTCGGGAATGTTGAAAAACCGAAAGCTAGCCAAAGCTATTGCTGACATGGGTTTTCACGAATTCAGAAGACAGCTAGAGTACAAGTGCAAGCTTTATGGAAGCCAGCTAATTGTCGCTGACAGATTTTTTCCATCGAGTAAAACTTGTTCTAACTGTGGCTGGCACAACCCAGATTTGAAGCTATCAGATAGATGGTTTCTTTGTATTGGCTGTGGTTCTTTTCTCGATAGAGATTGGAATGCAGCAATTAATTTGAGTAGGTGGAGTCACCACCGAAGTCACGCTTGTGGACAAGTAGCTGCCGACAGCCTTGGTTGAAGCAAGAATTTTTCGATTTGGAACGCAAATGTTAGTAAAAAATGAACGGAAAAAGAGAACAGTTGCAGTAATCGTCGATGCCAAACTTTTTTTCAAGTTAGCGATCGCACTTTACATGACAATTTTCCAGAGACAAGTTAATAGTTACCACGGAAATTAATTAGCGCAAGCAACACAGCCATTCCTAGACTCTTTAAAATCGTCTTTCTGCACTGTACGAATATAATAAATCGCTTTACAGCCTTCCTCCCATGCCATTATTAAAGTTTCAAAGATATCTTTAGCTTTAAGACAACGTTCTGGTTGTTCGGGGAAATAAACACCCTGATTGAGATTAAACAGCAATTCCATCGAAATACCCGTATCAATCCATTGCTGCATAGTAGTTACTGCCTTAACTACTTTTTTCTGATCTAGAGTTTTATTTTCGTGATAGTACCAAAAGTAATCTTGGATAAAAGGTGGGGCAATAGGTACAGTTCCTTTAGCCCATTTATCGTAGAAGAACTTACTATACACGGGTAAAATGCTAGCAGTACAGCCTTGAACTAAAGACGAAGAAGTATTGGGCGCGATCGCGGTAATATGAGAATTACGAATTCCGTACTCTTTAATGTCTTCGGCTAGAGTTTGCCAACGTTGTTTGTCTCTAGCGTTAGTTAAAAACCATTCTACAGGTTTTGCACCGATTAACTTACCTTTACTCCATTCACTACCTTCAAAGGCAGCATAAGCCCCCCTAGTGCGGGCTAATTCCATTGAAGCATGAGTACACCAGTAACCAACTTCTTCAAATAAGTAACTAATTTCTGATAAATTATCGTAAGTTAGACGGCGTTTAGCCAACCAGTCTGCCAAACCCATGCAACCTACGCCAATGGTGCGATATTTATCATTATGAGCTTTACTAGCTGCAAAAGGAGGACTAGTTAGATCGATCGTATTATCTAATATCCTTACTGCTAACTGACAGATATTGGGTAATTCTGTTTCTTCAACATTAGCCAAGTTAATAGAAACCAAATTACAAGAATGGGCTTCTATTCCAGGTTTGACATTCGAGAAGCTCTCACAGCATTGTCCAGTAAGAATACCGTTGAACATTCCTAAGTGTCTTTTAGGTTCAGTAAAGCAATAAGTATCATCTACCCTAAAGGTAATTTCTATACTTTCAATTTTGATAAACTGACTGGCTTTTCTTTGAGGTAAATGAGCTTGCCATTGCAACCGATTAGTTTTTAATCCTAATTCAGATAATTGATATAAACCATTAGAGTTAATCGTCAAACGATAAGTATTCTGACAATAATAGTCTCTCATATTACCTTTACCATCAGGTAAATTTCTGTATCCTTTGGGAGACATTAAAGCTACCTTAGAGTCAACTCCTAAAGTCTGTAGCATCAATCTAATTTTGAGGAGAAACTCTTTGTTGTTTGAAGCAATGCTTAAAGATTCATTATCTCCATTTCGATAAACCGAACCATCCGCATCTAATAACCCTGCTAGCCACTCTAAACGAGAACTTACTGTATATCCGTTTAGAGGTACGGTGAATTTGGGTTTAATGTCTAAAGGTAACTTACAAACAATTCTTGCTTGCTTAACATCCTCATAAATAGCTTTTTCTTGCTTCTGATATAAAGTAGTGCCATTTCCCCATAATTTGTTTCTAATTTCAAGATGAGGCAGTAAAAGCCTTTTTTCTCCGTATAAATCGATTTCAGGATAGTGACTATCGTTATTGCTATAGCTACCATCTCCACTAAAGAAACCAGAAGTATAAGCATAGGGAAATTCAAGATCGTCTTCTGACTCTATTACTGGTAGCTGATATTTGATTAATTTATCTCCAGGTTTTAATTCTCTAGCTTCTACTTTCCGAGGCTGGCTGCGATAATTATCTTGTAGCCAAAAATGATGATAATAGGTACATTCTAAACTTTCACCATTAGAAAAGTTAATTTTTAGCAGTTTTTGATTTTTTCCTGTTTGACGTATTAGTACATTTGACCACTCACTGCCATTCCAAACGTTAACCTTTTCTCCTGCTAGTTCGATAATAGGAAAATGCCCTCTATCAGTTAAGACTAGAGTTTCTGGTGCGACACATAAGTTTACTCCAGGGATATAACCCTCATGCTTGTTGGGATTAGCGCGATTAATAGTATCTTTAAAAGCCAGATAGGGCATTCCTGTCTCTACCTGACTCCGCATTATCTCTTTAAATAACTCGCGGGCGTTTACTTTTTTATAAAGAGTAATTTTATTGCCGATTTCCGCTTCGATTTCGCGATAAGCGAATTCAAACTTTTCACCCCAAAGTTCTGCCAGTTCAATACCTAATTTGATTCTTACTTCATAGGGATCGACTAATATCCATTCTTCCTTGGCTACTACCCGACGCATAAATTCATCGACAATAACTAATTGAGGAAAAACATCATAGGCTTTGCGTCGTCGATCGCCGTTTTCTGTCTGCATCTCCAGAAATTCTGGTACATCGAGATGCCATACATCCACGCCCACTGTCACCGCACCAGCCCTACGTCCTCCCTGATTAACTGCGATCGCGGTATCATTGAGTAATTTAATCCAGGGAACAATTCCCCCACTGGCATTTTCCTTGCCCATTACCCAGCTTCCCGTGGCACGAATAAGGCTAACATTTACGCCGACACCACCACCATTTTTAGAAATTCTCGCTGTATCGGTAATTGTCTCAAAAATACTCTCTAAGTTATCGTCCATCGCGGTAATAAAGCAGGAAGATAACGAACCATGAGGAACTCTGAGATTAGCTAATATGGGAGTAGCTAAAGATATTTTTCGTTGCGCGATCGCTTGATAAAATTTTCGGGCTGTTGCCAGTCGAGTAGAAGGTGGTTCTACCGAAGCTAACAACAAGGCACAGGTAAGATAAGCTTCTTGAGGCAACTCATCTTTCAAAAGATATCGCTTAGTTAATAACACTGCCCCTGCATAATCATAATCCTTGTCCCAATCTGGATTAATCCAAGAACCTGCTTCTGTTAATTCTGCTGTAGAATAAATTTTTATACTCGAATCATACAAGCCGATATCGAGTTTTCGCTCGACTGTTTTGCTATAGTCTCCATAACCATAACCACGACTAACAATCGTGTCTTTCCACAAACTCCAGATATGCAGTCTTCCTGCTACATCTCGCCATTCTGGTTCTGTAGGGCTACATAATTCTAGGGCACAGTTAATTAAATTATCTTGAATTTCCCTAGTCGTTACTCCCTGACGCAATCTTGTGGTTAATCTGGCTTCTAGGGCAATGGAGTTAACTTTCTTGCCGAAACAAGCCCAATCAACAACCGAGCGAATCCTAGTAATATCTAGAGGTGCAAAAGAGCCATTTCTCTTGATTACCTGAATATCGTTATTGGTTTTAGTGAGAGGATTTGTTTCTAGGAATAGGGTTGGCTGCATATTCGTGCGGGACTCAAACAAAAATGTCGATCGTATGGATTTATACTATAGCTCAACTTTTCCTATATATATAGTGTTTTTAGAGAAAAATTTAGCTCATCCTACTCTATATGTAGCATTTTTAGGTAAACTTAAATGGTAATACAAATAATAGAAACAAACTTTTATCGAAAAAGAAAGAGATTGATTTTTTTCAATGGTTTGCAGCTATTATAATTTGGGAGAGAATAATCACTTAGGGCTTTGGAAAAGATTTACTTAAATATTCTGTGAACAATTACAGTGACGAAACCTACCTAAACCACCCCACCTTCGGACTTTTGTTTAGAGTTTGCCTAGTTAGAGATAACCAGGAACTATTTACAACTTTGTATGCTCAACGTTTGTTTTTTTTAGTAACTACTAACGCTAATGGTTTGAATTTTGAAACCATCAGTCGTTCCGATGCTCGTTTACTTGTAGAAACTCGTTTACGACAATTACGCCTTAGTCAAGCACATTTCGAGTATCAACAACTTGAGAGTATTTACAAGCGAACTTTTCAATGAATTTAAGAGCGGTTTTATTTATCTAGAATGTCAGGCATAATTGCCCAAAACATAAATCAAATTAGAGCGAGTATCCCCGACTATATTCGCTTAATTGCCGTAACCAAAACGGTATCGCCAACAGCAATGCGAGAAGCTTACGAAGCCGGTATAAGAGATTTTGGAGAAAATCGTCTTCAGGAAGCTTTGTGCAAACAAAAGGAACTTCAAGAGTTAACAGATGTATCTTGGCATTTTATCGGTCATATACAAACAAATAAAGCCAAGAAAGTACTCGAACATTTTAATTGGATTCATTCTGTAGATAGCCTCAAGTTAGCTCAACGCCTCAATAAGCTGGCTGAGGAATTAGCTTGTCAACCCCAAGTTTGTCTTCAAGTTAAACTTCTCGAAGACCCGAATAAATATGGATGGGAAGTACCAGATTTGTTGGCAGACTTGCCCCAACTAGAATTGTGCCATCATCTCGATATTCAAGGTTTGATGACTATTCTACCGTTAGGATTATCTAAGACAGAAGCATTAGCTACTTTTATGGCTGCGAAAGAATTAGCGCAAGAAATTAATCAACAACAATACTCCCACATACACATGAATCAGCTATCGATGGGTATGTCTGGAGATTACCTTTTAGCCATTAAAGCAGGAGCAACCATGATTCGTCTAGGGCAAATTATTTTTGGGGCCAGAAAAATTTAAGTATGGACTTTTATGAAGTATGACTGAGAGGTTTTTGAGTTTTTATACCTAGTTTTTATCGCCAAAAGAGGCAATTAGGTAACAAACTGTAATTAAAAACTAAATTAAGTAAAGTTTATTAAATAAAAACCAACAAAATGCCCATTATTCTGATTAATAACCCATTAATAGGTTGTTCAAGTATTTCTTTTAAAAATAACTAGGAAGCAACGAATTCATAATTAGTTTTAAATCGCTGCTTGACTATCCATTATTTTCCCTTAAAATGCGGTAAGAAAATTGATGCAATTGATATAAGGAAAAAAAGCGTAATTATAAAATTATTATTATTTTTTTCCCTCTTTCCCCTACTATTACCGTCAAAATTGGGGAGGATATGTTTCAGAAAATATCCAAAGTTAAAGTCGTGAAGAAAATGGAACTGTGAGCAATATGTGGAATAAACTTAAAGACATGATCGGCATCAACGAAAACGAATATGATGAAGATTACGTAGAATATTATCCTGAAGAAGAAGTAATTAATACTTCTGGTTATCCTGAGAATTACTCAAATATTCACTCAGCTACAAAAGAAACAGACATTCACAACTATCAAACTAATCAAGACTCTTTTGCCAAAAAACAGGGAGTAAAAATGACAAAAAGTAATGTAATTGGTATGCCAGGACTCACTAATGGGGTTTCCGAAGTAGTAGTTATCGAACCTCATTCTTTTGAAGAAATGCCTCAAGTAATTCAAGCACTACGGGAACGTAGGTCTGTAGTATTGAATTTGAATGTAATGAATCCAGAAGAAGCACAAAGGGCAGTAGATTTTGTTGCTGGCGGTACCTATGCGATGGATGGTCATCAAGAAAGAGTTGGAGAAAGCATTTTTCTCTTTACTCCCAGTTGCGTTAAGGTAAGTACTCTTTCCGGGATTCTACACGATGTAGAAAAAGTGACCGAAACTCATATTCGTAAATCGGCTCATAGCTCCGATCCTTGGAGCGAGCAAAGCGTTATTGCTCAATAAGTTCTCTTTTTTAGAGCAAATCATGACTAAAGATAATATTTGCCTGGGCATGATTGGAGGCGGGGTAATGGGAGAAGCAATCCTATCCCGCCTCCTCGCTCAAAAAGTATATTTGGCTGAAACAATTTTAGTCAGTGAACCTAATGCTCAGAGGCGCGATTATTTACAGCAACAGTATCGAGTTCGAGTTACGGCTGATAATCGAATAGTAGCAGAAAGTTCTCCAGTACTATTGTTAGCAATTAAACCTCAAGTACTAGATGCTGTAGCAGTCGATTTAAGAGACAAAGGACAAGAAAACGATCGATCTTTAGTTATTTCTATTTTGGCTGGCGTACCTTTAAGTAAATTGTCTAAAGTTTTTTCCCGTCAACCAATAATTAGAGTGATGCCCAATACTCCAGCTATTATTGGAGCAGGTATAACCGCGATCGCTGCGGGAGAAAATGTTAAACCAGAGCAAATAGAAACAGCTAAGTCTATTTTTGCTTCTGTAGGACAAGTAGTAGAAGTCCCAGAATATCAAATGGATGCAGTGACCGGACTTTCAGGTTCGGGCCCTGCTTTTGTAGCTATCGCGATCGAAGCTTTAGCAGATGGAGGCGTAGCTGCGGGTTTACCGAGAGCGATCGCGCAACAATTAGCAATTCAAACGGTTTTAGGGACAGCTAAACTTCTGCAAGAATCCCAATTACACCCCGCCCAACTAAAAGATAGGGTTACTAGCCCAGGAGGGACTACCATTGCTGGTGTAGCAGAATTAGAAAGTAATGGTTTTCGATCGGCTATTATCGAAGCAGTACAAGCAGCTTACTATCGTTCTCAGCAATTAGGGTTAATTAACAGTTAGCCAAATACTAACTAACGCTCACTTTTTTTAATTTTCGCTTGAGTCCACGAATCCAAGTTCTGACAGCATCAGATTGGGTCATCTCTTTTTGC
>JAAUYH010079538.1_pt1 | contig 23961 bp, 19 predicted proteins | sample 7278061 | NCBI WGS metagenome assembly JAAUYH01 (sample SAMN14350203, study PRJNA611818) | marine sediment metagenome | isolation source: surface marine sediment (0.6m) | place: French Polynesia: Moorea | collected 2018-08 | reverse complement strand
TGCGGCTTTTTTAGGGGTTGTTTTTGATCGAACGTATCGATTTAATACAATAGTTAACTGATCAATAACATGACCGGTCATTTCTTTCAGATCACAGCAATAGAGTTTCAAATTTTCTAGGGCCTGCAGAGAAAAGAGGCTGGGATCTAGGGGGACAACTACCTGATCTGCAGCCCGTAAACTATTAAAAATCAATAAGCCGGAATCTGAAGCGACATCAATCAAAATGTAATCATAAAAGGGCTTCACGGATTCTAGAATACGGCTCAAAATGCCGACTCTGTCACGGGTTTGCTGCATGACTAAGGGGGCCGAAATCAAGTCTAACTCAGCCGGAGCCAAATGCAAGTTCGCCACTTGAGTTTCTAAAATTGTCTGGATCAGGGGAACGCCGCTGTAGCCGTCACACTGCTCCAAAACGGCATCATAAATTGAATATTTGAGCGCAGAGGGATCAACACCCAATGCTAAGGTGGCATTCGCTTGGGGATCAAAATCCACCACGAGCACTCGGATATCCTGGTTATTTTTCGCTAGGGATCCCGCCGTATTCACGCAAGTCGACGTTTTACCCGTCCCTCCTTTAAGATTCGCGAATGCGATTGTTTTTGTCATTGGACAATAGTCGATAATCCGTTTCTTTCAGGCTGCTCAATATCGTCGAATGACGGAGAGAACACGAGTGAGCTTGATCCTGATGCTGCGATCTCTCCAACTCAATCCAAATCTCCTTTTCCTCATGGCTTTGCCAGCCAAAAGTTTTTTACACTCCCACACCGCATTCATAATGACAATTGGTTGGCTCGCTTACATACGGCCTACCCAGTTGACATCAACTTATTAAAGATGTTTATTAAAGTTTTTTCTTGGATCTTAATAAAAAAGTTGGAACAGTCAATCTGTTTAAAACCGTGTCTAATTTTTCGATGGGACATTCTTAAAACGCCAAAATCGATCTAGATTGGGTTGCATCCAATGCCTGCCCAACGATAGCTAAGACAAATATCGTTAAGACACAAAAAATGTTATCAAGCCATACGGGGAAATACGCAGACGTTACGTAACAAAACTATGGGAAGTTAACCCCAAAAATATGAAATTGCATAAAAAATTCATCCAGATTGACAACACAATATTTTTGTAGGGCGAGGTTCGACAGCGCATCCGTAGGACCACTTAAAAATCAGCATGAATACGGATACTCAACCTTGATGCTTACCAATGCAGCAGTTCTCGAATTTGATCCGCCAGGTGTATGACCTCGAAAGGCTTTGTAATCACTCCGATAACCTGTGAATCACTCAAAACTTGCTGGGGAATTAAATGAGATGAAGCGGTTAAGAGAATAGTTGGGATATTTTGAGTCGCCCGATTGAGCTGCAATTGTTCTAAAGTCGCTCGACCATCCATATCAGGCATCGCCATATCCAAAACAATGGCGTCGGGGTGTTCGGCCGCCGCCACCGCAATCCCCTCTAGTCCCGATGCAGCCGTTAAGATTTCCCAGTCAGCATGCGCTTCTAGCGATAAGGTGATGAGATCGCGGATCCCCTCTTCATCATCAATCACCAGAATCCGTTTAGCTGTCATACCAGAATCAAGAAATAAGCTGTGTGTGCGAATCTCAATGGACCTCAATCAGCCGATACGGCGGCATGGGAGCTTAACACTTGATTCCGACCTGCCGCTTTTGCATGATACAGAGTCACATCCGCCGCTCGAAATAGGGATCGCCAATCATCGCCATCTTGAGGAAAGCCGACTACTCCAGCGCTGAAACTAGTCCAAAATTTTTGGTTATGGGCATCAACGAACTGTTGCTGACGCCAATGATCGAGGACAGATTTCAGGCGGTCTAGACCTTGCTCCACTGTTATATCGTAGAGAGCGACAATAAATTCCTCGCCGCCCCATCGAGCCAACACGTCTTCTTTACGAAACGTTTGCTTTAGGCGCTCCCCCAGGCATTTCAAGACAACGTCGCCCGCCTCGTGACCATGGCGATCATTGATTTGTTTGAAGTGATCCAAGTCTAGAATGGCGAAACAGAGCGGCTTTTTCTGACGGTTAGCTAACAGGAGCAAGCGACTCAGCTCCTGAGTCGCTCGACGTTGATTTAATAAACCAGTCAACCCATCCGTCTCCGCCAATTTTTGCATCACCTGTTGGCGCTCTAACCGATTCACTACTCGGGTAATGAGCTCTGGAGCCACTATCGGTTTGCTGATATATTCGTCGGCCCCCGCTGAAAAAACGCTTTGCCTTGTTTCCACATCCGTATGGGCTGATAGCACTAAGATCGGCAATTCTCTCCAGCGAGGATCCTGACGCACCACCCGACACAGGTCGACCCCGCTAAAATCGGGCATTTCCACATCCAGAATCAACAAATCGGGGGACGTCTGCTCCAGCACATGCCAGAACTGTCGGGGGTCGCTCAAAAAGGTTATGTTAAATCCCCAAGGTTCCAGTAAAGTGCGAAGAATATCCAATAATTGAGGATCGTCATCCACAATCAGCAAATGGGCCTCCGACGCCTGATCTTTTTGCCTCATTTGGGTAATGGCTTCCAACACTCGAGTTGTCGGCAATGGTTTGTGTAGAAAACCCGTCCCCCCGAAACGCACGGCTTTGACTCGATCCGCAAGACTCTCTAGCGCCGTAAACACCAGCACCGGCACGGGGGGGTGAATAGCAGCTATCTCAGCTAGCAAACTAAACCCATCCTCGGTGAGGTTGGAAAAAACCACATCCATCAGCACCACATCTGGACAATCCGTCTCCATTAGCTGTCTGGCTTCAGCAGGGTTGTTTGCGGCCTCAACTTCTAATCCCCAAGCACTGGCGTAGCCCTTCAGTTGATTCGTCAATCCTGCATCTTCATCCACCACTAGGAGGCGAGAGGTCTGTCTAGAAAGGGCAGATGCAGGAATCGGAGCCGCCTCAGAGGGTGTTAACTGCGTCGTCGCCCCAGCCTTTTCTAGGGTCTGTCGCAGGGCTCTAATCCGCTGAGCTAACGTATCCAGCTGGGTCTGCTCCAATTGACGATCTGCTTGAAAAACTTGGGCAATGCGCTCACAGTCCTGAGAAATCCCCTTCAAGCCAAAACTCCCCAGAGAGCCTTTCAGGGTATGGGCGACTTGCCATGCTTTCCGCCGCCATCCCTGATCGGCTACATCGGTTTGCAGCGCGGTCACCGCTTCTTCCAAGCAAGTCACCTGATTGAGATAACTGCCTCTGTGCCGCTGCCATACAGCCGACAAGTCAACCGAATGCGACTGAACAGGGTGAGCGCCAGCCGAGACGATTTGAGGAGAGGTTTCACTGGCTGGCGATGCTTTACGGCTAGCCTGAGACTCAATAACGAGCTGATTGCTTGATGACGGTTGCATTTGCCTGTCCTTTGGCGGTTTTTTTAACCGATACCCCAACCCGTAGATGGTCTCAAGGATTTCCCCAGCGCCAACCTGCTTAAGTTTTTGCCTCAAACTCCTGATCAACACCCTCACCGCATTTTCTGTGGGGGTTTCCTCACCAGACCAGAGCCGATCAATTAGGGCGCTCTGGCTAAAGATACGATCCTGATTCCGGAGAAAAAGCGCCAGGATTTCATACTCCTTGGCGGTCAAGCGTAACTCTTCTCCACGCCAGGTTACTCGGCAACTACTAGGGGCAAGGTGAAGCGGGCCCCATTCCAATACGACGGATTTGAAAGCCTTGCCTCGACGGAGCAAAGCTCGAATTCTGGCCAGTAGCTCGTCGACATCAAAAGGTTTGACAAGATAATCATCAGCGCCAGCATCCAAACCAATGACCCGATTCGTGTAGGTGTCATGGGCGGTCATCAGCAGCAGTGGAGTTCGATTTCCCTTGGCTCGGAGACGCTTGCAGAAATTTGGCCCATCCAGCTTAGGCAGCATCCAATCCAGCAAAATCAGATCGTAATCACAGGTTTGCGCTAACTCCAAACCAGACTGGCCATCCGACGACACATCCACCAGATAACGCTGCTTTGTCAGGACTGCCCTTAAGGTTTCAGCAAAACCTCTGTCGTCTTCCACTAACAAAGTTTTCATGGCGGCCCTCTCTGAGTACCATCAACCAGATAAGCAGCAACTGAAGTTCAAAATTCTGGCCGATGTCGCTAATAGTTTGCTATACAAATGTTAGTTTTTTGTGAGTGATCTTGTTCCCAAAACTGATCAGAGGAACGATCCCGATGCTTGATCAGGAAGCCCATCATAGGGACTGCGCTCAAAATGAGATTAACTTGCGCTTAACGGCTTGCATACAAATAGAGACCCGAAAGTTAATGTGCTTATCGAGTTCCTTGTCCAGATCGGGCGCCAGTTTTGCTTTGAGGCGTTGGACCCGGGTTTGGGCCGCCCTGAGGGAAATATGGAGACGTTCTGCGATCGCCGGGTCAGTCAGGCAATTGAGACAGATCAACCCCAGAACTTCAACATCCTGATCCGTTAGAGGAATTTCCTGGAGAATCTCTCTAGGCCCCCATAAATAACCATTCAGAGCGCTGCGAGCCCCTTCTAGAAATCGCTCTCGCCGTTCTATCTTATTCACCACCGCGAAACCACCTTGATGATCCCGCTTCTTCAAGGGCCTCAAAAGGCCAGGATCGCTGGTGTAAACCAGAATATTGAGGGTTTGATATTCTTCAAGGATATGCTGAAGCAGATCTAGCCCAGGTTGGGCCGACTGTTCTCCGCTAATTTTGCCATAGAGCAAATCCACAACGATCAGATCAGGCGTTTCCAGCGCTAATCTTTCCAACGCCTGTTCAGGATCTGGAGTCTTGATGCAACGGGATCCAGGTTCCAGTTTTTGCAACCAGTCACAGTTGTTTTGAGCAACCTCTGGATGATCTTCAACCACCAGAAAAAGAGAAGCATGAGAAGCATGAGAAGACGTCATGATTACTGTTCCTTGAGTATGTGAGTGAGAACAGATCGGAGGGGAGGAAACCGCTGCGTCAAATTAGAAAGCCTAGAGGGTAAAGTCCAGGTGAGTTTTACCCGGATTCCCCCCTCAGCCAAGGCGACTCTTTCCCAAGAACCGCCGGGCAGTTCTGACGCTACAGTTTCCATTAGCTTAGTTCCATAACCGCCTGACTTCGAGGGAGTTAAGCCAGACTTAAACCCATCATTCTCAACCTGTAGACAACATTGGCTCATTTCCCGCCACAGGCGAACGTTAACTTGGGTCGCCCCGCCATGGGGAGGCTGGGCGTGGCGCATCACATTGGCGATCGCCTCACGAAAAAAGTTGAAAATATCCTCGCGATTCGCAATCCACTCACTATCCAAGAACGGTTCTCCCAGGGGCTGCAGCGTCTGCGTCACCTCCAAAGTTAATTCACCAGACTGAATCCACTGGTCCAACTTTCTGCGGATCCCCATATCTAGGCCTGATCGTAATTCAGGCGTCACCTCTAATCGTTTGGCGATAACGCGAGTGTCTACCAGTTGATTGCGCAGGTCAAGGCCAATTTTTTCTAATCGCTCCACAATGGGTTGGGTCTCTAGGTTAGGGTGGTCCAATTGTAGGAATTCAATGCGATCCATCACTATTTTGAACTCCTGCAGGGGTCCGTCATGAATATCGGTGGCGATACGATGAAGCAGTTTCCGGGCGTAAAGAATAATCGCCCGCCGCTCTACCGACCCTTGCACTTCTGGTAACAGCAATCGGGCGATCCATAAACTGACCGCCAAGGTAATTCCAGTCATCAGCCACGCCAAGCTAGGGAGAACCAGCGGAGGGGCGATCCGCAATCCCAAAAAAACGGCCCCTAAGCCGCCATATCCAATGGCGATCGCTAACCCCATGACAACCCCCCACTGCTTCAAAGAGCGGCCAGACTTGCCAATACTCGAAACCACCAGAACACTGACTAGAACGCCTCCCGTTAAGAGGATAAAACCCTCTACCCACTCAGGCGGAGCGCGGTAAAACGAATCCGTCATCAGATTCGCTAACAAGTTGGCTTGGACCACAACCGCAGGAATTTTCTGAAGGGATGACAATCGAACGGCGGTCGTATACAAATAATCCTGTTCTTCGGAGAACCCAATCAAAACAATTTTGTTACGAACTCGTTGCAGCTCTTGGGCAGCCGAAGGAAGCAATTCACAGCTATCAAACAAGGGGAAGCAAATAGACTCGAGAGACAGGGTCTCAAAGGGGGGATCAGCCTCAAAAAAGTTAATGCGGTAGGCGGACTGTTCTAACAAAGGCGATCGATTCCCCATGGGATCGGACCCCTCGGCCTGCAAAAAATCTCTGAATTTCTGCTCGGCTAGCACCGCAAATGATTGAATGCGAGAGATTTCTTGCGGATTGTCTTTCCCCCTGAATTGCCCCGTGAGGCGAATGCGCCGAGCCGGACTGGTGAGAATGCCCGGTCGCCTAAATGCAGATTCATACTCAAAAAACCCCTGCATCTTTTCAGGCGGGGCAAAGTACGCCTCTTGCTCATCACAGCACAAAAACCGATTGAAAAAAGCCAGCTCTGGAGGATTAGCGCTTGACACTTGGTTGGTGCGGGCGACGAGGACAATCCGTTTAGCATTGCCCGGTTCACTGAGGAGGGTTTGCATGGCGGCGTCTGATTCATCCGTCGCTTCCACCCAATAACTGGGAAAATTCAAAACCACCACCCCAGTCCCAGCTTTGATCAGATGACCCGCTAGATCCGCATAGAAGCCGGGCCCTACAGCAAATGAGTCCGCATCCGGCATCGGATCAATGTGCATTAGGGGAATATCCTTCGCTTGGGCGACCGGCGGCTGCAGCTGCATCAAGTCATCCTGTACATCTAGCTCGAGTACTTTGACTTGCGGGATACTGGCCAGAAGCACACCATAAGCGAGATTCAAACTCACCCCCAGGCAGATTACAATCCCTCGCCAAGCTTTCCGGAACACTGTCTTACTTGATAGCCCCTATTCAGAATGAAGCAGATACCGAATAATGCGATCAGGTTGATTTTGGTCAAACGTTACACACAGGTTCTCTAAATCGTCGCCACACTGCTCAAAGACCCAATCACCATTTTGAGTCGGCGCCCGACCGCTCTCTACCCTGACGGTTTGGTCGGCGTCTGGACCGGAGAAAAACTGAACGCGATTTCCTTGGACCTCCAAGGCTAACTCAACCCCGCCTCCTTGACCGCTGCCGCTCACAATGCGTCCGGACCCTTCCCATTTTCCCTCCCTAATTTGTTGGGCGCTGACCAGGGAACTGCCCATACATAGTATCAGAGCGACTTGACCAATAATGGCTGATTGCTGAACAAAAAACTTCATAGCTCAAAAATATAAGGAAGATTACTGAATCCAAGGATTCATTTAATACTCAATTCATTGTAGTCACCCTATAGAAGCAGTGTGTAAGACAAACAATAACCGATGTCACTAATTTACCTTAGAGGCATATTTGCCTGCAGTGCGCGATCGCGCACTCTTCGCTGCGGCCATCCTCCTGCTGTTTGGCGTGAGTCGCTATGAAGCGCTTAAGGGCGAGCACGGTATTCTCACTTATGTTAGGAGTTTGAACACCTCTCTGGCAAAGCTAGAGGCTGCTTAACCACTAACCCCTCAAAGGAAAGGATTCATTTTTCCCTAAGTTTTACTCCCTGAGTCTTACTTAAGCAAAATGCATCTTCCTCAGCAGACCATCCGGACATAGCACTCTTGATCAGTCTATTCGAGGGCTTCCAATGATTGACCATCCTTCAGCAAGACAGGAGAAATATGCTAAGAAAAACTGGCATGTTAAGCCTCTTAAGCGCAACATTACTGGGAGTTGTTTCCTTACCCGTCCAAGCTGATAATGCAACTGTTCAAACCGGTACACAGCAGGTTGTTATTAACGGGAATAACAATCAAGTCATTCAGGTCATCAACCAGACCAATGTAAATCAACGCTCTGGAAGAGGACGTCGACGCAATGGCGGAAATAACAGAGCCACCATACAAGACGCCTATCAAGGGGCCAGTGTAAATGGCCAGAATAACACCGTCTTCCAAGAAAGCAATCAAACAAACATCCAACAAGAATCAAGAGGAAGAAGGCGTCGCCCCGATCGAGAACGAGAAGAGTGGGATGACGATGAACCAAGGGGAAGAGGGCGTCGGGAAAGGGGCGATGATGATGATGATGATTAAAATCTTTTGCAAACAGCCTCTATGACCCAGAGGACCGTGACGTTGATCTAGAAGTTTGTTTTCTCAGTGACTGAAATTCGAGACAGCTTTCCTTTTCTAGGAAGATCTTCAATCAGTCACCCGCAGTTTCAGGAAAAAACTGACATCTTTTTCAGTTTTGTTCTGACCTTTATTGCACATCGCGTTTACACATTTCTCTCATCGATAAGGAGACACAAAATGTTGAAGAAAATCCACACCCTGAGTCTGTTAGGAATCGCCACATTCGGCCTCGTCGCCCTGCCCGCCCAAGCGGATACAGCGGTCGTCCAACAAAGCACCCAAGAACTTTATATTGAAGGCGCAGGGAATGAAGGGGCGCAAGTGAGCGAACAAATCAACATCCATCAGCGCGTCAATACAGGTCGACGACAGTCCAACACAGGCATTGTCCAGGATGTCTATCAAGGCGCTTCCGTTGTGGGTGAAGACAATGGAGCCTATCAAGTCAATAGTCAAATCAATATCACCGAAGAAATTAATCCTCGCCATAACAGACGTCGGGGACGCATTCGGGGTCGCTAGAGATTTGCATCCAAATAAAGGCCAGTAAAAGGCTGTGGATGGGTGGATGGGTGGATGGGTGGATGGGTGGATGGAAATTATTCACCATCCCCTACCCCCTAAGCAATCTAGGCGTCATTCAGCCCTTTTGGATGGCGGGTTCGACAACCATTTAGCTAGGTACAAGATAAGGAGACACACAATGTTAAAGCAAACCTACACCTTAGGTCTATTAAGTCTTGCCGCGTTGGGACTAGTTTCTCTTCCTGCTCAAGCAGATACTGCGGTCGTCCAACAAAGCACCCAAGACCTCTATATCTATGGGGAAGGCAATAGCGGAACACAAGTCAGCGAACAGATCAACATCCATCAGCGAGTCAATACGCACGGCAGACGCTCCAACACAGGCATTGTCCAAGATGTCTACCAAGGCGCCACCGTGGTTGGCGAGGACAACGACGCCTATCAAGGCAATAGTCAAATCAATGTCACCGAGGAAGTCAACCGAACTCACAACAGAAGACATCATCGGGGACAGATTCGCATTCGTAATACCAACTAGAACAGATCGCTAACGGAGGTCACTTGTCATTCGACCAATGACAAGTGACAAGTGACTAATGACAAGTCCAAACAAATTCCCTGTCAGCAGGAGAATCACCTATGAAAATCAAACAATTGCTTGCATCTTTCACTTTCTCCGCCCTAGTCCTATTCCCTGGAATTGCTAGGGGGGATATTGATATCCGGACTAACACAACTCGAGTCACGGTTAATCCCAGCGGCGACATTTACATCAATACCCAACGCTCTGGAATCGGAGGTCCATCACATTCGTTACGCCAACCCATCTATAATCGCTCAAGCTCACGGCGGTTGTACCGACCCGCTCCCCGTAGCAGTTGCCATGGCGCTAACGACCACTACCAGCGTACTTATTCCACGGTCTACGGCAATGGAAGGAGTTACTCACGCAGCTCTACCGTGACCCGAGTCTGTCGCTAGAACCAATACATTCACATTCAAGATACTTTTAGTCAGGAGGTAACAATGAAGTTTGCCTTTTTTTCGCTGGGGTTATTGTCATTTTCCAGTGTGTTAACCGTCGCCTCCACGGTCAATCAAGTTGCGATCGCTCAATGCGTTATGGCGGATGTGGCGATTCAAGTCGCTGTTCATGGTTCCGAGAAACCCGCGCAACAAACTAATGATGTGGAGATGGTGAGCGATGGTCCATGCACGGGCAACACCAGCGTTAGCACCAGTCGACAAATTCACGTGGGCGGGACGGACGAAGTCAGACAAACCCGCAGAAGCCGTCATCAAATGAGTGAGGACAGAAACAACAGAACTGGCGTGAATGGTCCTACGGTTGCAGTTCCGGTTGAAGTGCAAGTAGATGTTGACAATGCGGCTTATCGGCTTCGTTGACAAAGAGACCAGGCTTAGGGGATGTGCGTAAAAACAAAGTCCCAGTGGAAGACAGTGGATGGGTGGATGGGTGGATGGGTAGATGGGATTTGAGGTGCCGGCGGATCTCCAAGAACTTGATCACCGCCGTTGATCTGTCACTCACTCCCGAGTCTTTCAAAACCCAGAAACCCGGTCTCTGTGATTGACCTTAGGACAAAGAAACCCGGTCTCTGTGATTGATCTTTCACCTAAACCCAAATTATTCAGAGACCGGGTTTCTCTAGCGATACCCTCACACCCCGGAATAAAAAACCGGAATAAAAAAATGGTACAAGCCATGAACACCAAGATTCCTTTCCTTTTGACACTCTTGACAACTGCTTCTCTCCTCTCGCCTGCGTTCCTGCTAGAAGCAAATCCGGTCATGGCCAATAACGCGATGCTCCCCCATGGTCATCGTTCTTTTAGCAGTCATCGATTCAACTCCCTAAAATGGAATTTAAGCACTCAACACGACACCCATGTTTCCCAATCCCAACAAACCAAAATAGACCTAGAGCGCTCAGACCTTAAACAGCCTCATCGACTGGAAATTAGCGCTGACCCAGGAGTTCGCCTGAGGGGTCGCGTCACGGTTAATGGCGTTCTAGTTCAAGAACTCAGAAGCAATCGGGTTGCAATTAATCTATCCCCCTATCTGCGTAGGGGTCGGCAAACGGTTGAAATTTCCGGGCGATACCAACCAGCCAGCGCTGCAGTGCAAATAGAGTTCTCGGGTCCTAACTCGACAATTACGCAGCAAACAAGTGGGAGCGGCCTCTTAAACCACGTTCTAGTATTTAATCTACAGTAGGAAAGCGCTGGATGCTGAGTGTACGAGAAAGTCCTGAAATAGGATATTTCCGCCAGCTCAAAACTTTTAAGCCCAAAATAAACTCAAAATTCATTACAGAGGCGATGAGCAATAAAATCAGGATGTCATGTTGTATCAGTAACATCCCATCCACTCATCTACCCATCCACCCATCCACTGCTTTTGCCAAGAATTTCTTTTGACGCAAATCCCTTAGGAGTCCGGTTGATCACGCTTCTGGAGATCCAGCTTCGCCTTGAGTTCGTCTTTAATCCGGCTGAGGATTGAGGTTTCGTCCAACGATTCTAAGATATCGCTGACAACCGCTTTAGGACCGTCCGGCCCCCATGCGGCGCCGTTTGCGAGATACGCTTTAGCGACTTGCCCAATACTGTAGGAGGACACGCCCGCCACAGCGGCTTGAGTGAGGGCAACTGACATATAGGGTGTCAGGGATAGACCGCCAGTTGAAATAGCGGTGGCGCCCAGTAAGCTCTTGAGGGAGCCTAAACCAAACGTGACCAATAGTTCACTGGCGGCGACTCCACCCATGCCTAAGGCGGTGGAGCGGAGCAAGTTGATCGCGCCCTGCTGAGTCATGGCAATGCCATAGAGACGGGAAAGGGTCAGGATCATCGCTATGTCAATCACGGCGCCGCCCAACAGATCCATGACAGTTACAGGATTGAGGGCGATCGCAACCGCTTTAGTCATGACCGCGTTCCAGATGGCGTCATCAGCGCTGCGATCGCGAATCTCCACCTTACGCTGCACCAATTGATCGTTCACATCATCAGCGTAAAGCATGGTGTTGAGCGCTACCAAAGATTTGCCGTCCCGATGCAAAAGTTCCAAAATCTTTAATTTAAGATCATCGATCTGGGGAGCCCCCCGATTCATCTGAGCGATCACCTGGCCGTCAGGACGACGAACCACGTGCGCCACCATGGGAGACGCCGACGCCATCACAATCTCATCGGGGGAAATCAGCTGCTGGATCCGCTCGTCTCGAATTTTCTGGTAAATCAGTTGGCGGTCCGCTTCAGGATACTGATCAATTTTGTTAAACACCAGCAGTATGGGCTTACTAGCCCGCCGCAGTTGGGATAACGCCTTAAACTCCACCTGAGTCATATCGCCAGCAATAATAAAGAGGATCAAATCCGCCTGTCTAGCAACCCGTTCAGCCATGGCCTGCCGCGCCGCCCCAGCCACCTCATCAATACCCGGCGTATCAATCAATTCAATCCGAGATTGGCCCGCCCCTTTCAATGACACCCGCAGAATGTCTTGATCCGCCGAGTCTGAAATCGCTTCGCGGTTGACTTGCCAACGAACACTTTCAATCTGACGAGTCACCCCATGAATTGGTCCCGTTTCAAACACATCTTCACCCAGCAACGCATTCAGCAAAGAAGATTTACCACGACCGACCATGCCGAATACGGCGATATGAATAACCGAGCGCTCCAGCTTTTCCAGCAGTTTATCCAAGCTATGGATTTCCTCCTCTAACCCCATCCGTTCCCGAGGCGTCAAATCCAATTGACTGATCAGGTCGCGTAAAACCTCTTCAGCGTGCTTGTAGTGTAGCTCCGCTTGAATATCCTCAAAACTTAAGATTGTTTCCTCTAACTGATTTGATAGAGTTGAGTCGGGGATTTCCTGCTTCTCTGAAATTCCCAGATCAGAGTGAATCGGTTGGTGAGAATCAGGATTAGCGGGATTGGACATTAGACAGTTCAGACGGTAAGCTGACAAATGCAATTAAATTTCGTGCGCTATAAAATCGCAAAAGGCGGTAGGCGCAAGTTGATGTCGTGCAAATGGAGCAGCGATTTAACTTTGTCATTGATTCAATTGGATATCAACATAGTTTCCTATTTAGCAAAAATCGCCTCCGCATTCATCTTAGCCTGCCCTGATCTGAGGCATCGAGACACTTGACTCGCCCTCTGGGAAAAGGCGAGTCGATTGGAATCAGAGATGGGAGAATAGATCTGGAATCTGAGGAGGCGTAGCATGGAGTTTCAAACCCTTGCTCAGCAAGATTGCTATGAGAAGATAACCCCCTGGATAGATGATTTATTTAGCGGGTCTGTCGTGATTTTTGATGATGAGCCTTTATTTATTATCAATCTAGGCTCCGCCGTCGCTTCCACCAAGGTGATTCCTTGGGGAGATGATGAAGCGCTGATTACCACTCGCTCCTACGTGGTAACGGATATCGAAATTACCCCTGACCTCACCTATTTTCTGCTGCGGGAAAACAATGGCATTTACTTTGGCCGCTTTGCCCTTGATCCTGAGAACGATATCGTATTTGAGCATAGTCTGGTTGGATCCAGTTGCGATCGCGTCGAACTCAAGCACTCGGTGATGACCGTGGTGAGACTAGCAGACACTTACGACGACCAGATTGTTGAACGCTGGGGCGGAAAGCGTGCTTTGGATCGGTGGTGCTGATTAGCTTGGAGCGGCCATAGACGACTAGTTAAAAAATCGATCGCCAGCAGCATTCATAAGTGCTGCTGGCGATCGATTTTTTAACAGTTCCGGGTTCCGGATGATAAATTCACTCTATAGGCTGGTCACCTGAAAAATGACCACGCCCTCATCCAGCTTACTCAACCCCCTCAATCCGGTCCTCAACCTCCTGATAAATCTCCTGCAGGCGTTCAATATTTTGCTGGCTGGTTTCCCAGTAACCGCGACCGTTCACCTCCAACAGCGTGCCGACCATTTTGCGGAAAGAATTAGGATTCAGGTTCATCAGACGATTCCGCATCGCTTCATCTTCAATGAAGGTGGTGTTCATATCTTCATACACCCAATTGTCGACCGCCCCTGCGGTGGCGGACCACCCCATAGTGTTCACCATGCGCTTGGACAGTTCCCGAACCCCTTCGTAGCCGTGGGACAGCATGCCCTCGTACCACTTGGGATTCAGGGTTTTTGTGCGAGCGTCCAGTCGCACCGTTTCCGATAAGGTGCGGACCTGGGCGTTAGCGGTGGTGGTGTCCGCGATGTAGGAAGCGGGCGTTTTACCGTCGCCCCGAAGCTTGGAAACCACTTTGGTGGGGTCAGAGTCAAAGTAATGGGAAACGTCGGTGAGGGAAATCTCCGAAGAATCTAGATTCTGGAATGTCACGTCAGCCGTCTTCAGCGAAGACTCAAACAACTGTCTGGACTGGTCCATCATGCCAGGATTGTCCGAGTTGAAGGCGAAAGACTTACGGCTGAGATACATCTCCTGCAATTCCGATTCCTCTTCCCAGGTGCTGTTTTCCACCGCCAGGTTGACATTGGCGGCATAGGACCCAGAAGCATTGGAAAAAACACGGGTGGCGGCTTGCCTTAACGTCATCCCCATTTCTTCCGCCTGTTGCAGGGCGTGCTTGCGGACAAAGTTCATCTCCAGGGGTTCATCCGCTTCCGCCGCCATCTTAATGGCGCGGTCCAGCAGATTCATCTGGTTAATAAAGAGATCCCGGAACACGCCGGAGCAGTTAACCACCACATCCACCCGAGGCCGTCCCAGTTCCTCCAACGGAATCAGTTCCAGTTTATTGACCCGGCCCATGGTGTCGGGAACGGGTTTGGCGCCGACAAACCAGAGCATCTGCGCCAGAGATTCGCCATAGGTCTTAATATTGTCAGTGCCCCATAGCACCGATGCAATAGTCTCCGGCCACTGTCCGCCATTTTCTTGGCGTTGACGCTCCAGCAGACGATCCACGACAATTTTGGCGGATTGCACCGCGGCGGTTGTGGGAATGGATTGGGGGTCCAAGGCGTGGATATTCTTACCGGTGGGCAGCACATCCGGGTTACGGATAGGGTCGCCGCCAGGACCCGGCAGCACATATTCCCCGTCTAGCGCTTTTAGCAAGGCGCCCAATTCGTTATCGGCCACCACTTGCTCCAGGCAAAACGCCAGGTATTCAAACAGCGGTTTCATCGCTTCGGTGTCCACCTGGGTGTACCCCAATCGATGCAATGCTTCCACCCAGGGTTCTTTACGGCCAAGGTTAAAGAGATTGAGCCTCTGGGTTTTGATCAGCCGCCCCTCGTCGTCGATGTTTTCCTGCACCATCGCCGCGATCGCTTCGCGGGTGGCGTTATTGATCTCATTCAGCAGCTGCACATCGGCCAGAACGCCGCGATCGCTATTGGAATAAATCTCCTCCATATCTCGCCCCAGGCTGTTGGCGATGATCCTGGGCAAGCTTTGGACGCCATCTTCGGGACGGTCCAATCCAGCGATGTTAACCAGGGTTGCGATCGCTTCCTCAGCCGTGGGCGGTTTGCCCACCACATGCAAACCGCAGGGCAGCAAGCGAGACTCAATCTCCATCAGCTTGATGTAGACCTTGCCCACCAGAGTATCCCGCGCTTCCGCCGAAAGCTCCTTGACATCTTCCTCGGGCAGTTCAATGTCCCGGTCAAGATTCACTAACCGACATTTCTCAACAATAGCGTTGACGATGGGAATCGCCCGACCGCCCTCTTTCAAAGTCTGATAGGACGCGATCAACTCGCTCAACTCCTTCAGCCCCTTGTAAAGTCCGGCGTTCTCCGCCGGCGGCGTCAGATAACTGATGGTTTCCGCATAACTGCGGCGCTTGGCGATCGTGGCTTCGGAGGGGTTATTGGCGGCGTAGTAGTAAAGATTGGGAATAGAACCAATTAAGCTATCGGGATAGCAGGCGCCAGACATGCCCATCTGCTTACCCGGCATAAATTCTAAAGAACCGTGGGTGCCAAAGTGGAGCACCGCATCCGCCTTCCAGATCTTCTCCAGATAGGTGTAGTAAGCGGCAAAGCCATGGTGGGGGCTAGCGGAGCGGGAAAAGAGCAGCCGCATCGGATCGCCTTCATAGCCGAAGGTGGGCTGCACGCCAATGAATAAATTACCAAAGGACTTTCCATAGACCAGCAAGTTTTGGCCGTCGGTGTTGAGGTGTCCGGGCGGTGAGCCCCAATTGTCTTCCAGACGCACGGAATAAGGCGTCAGCGTTTCATATTCCGGCACCGACATGCGATAGGCGATGTTGAGTTCAGGGCTGTTGTATTGCGCCTGGGCGTCATGAATCACCTCTAGCATCAGCGCTTCCGCCGACTCGGGCAAATTTTGCACGTCATAACCGGATGCCTTCAGCGATTCCATCACTCGATAGATGGAGCCGAACACATCCAGGTAGGCGGCGGTCCCCACATTACCCTTATCCGGCGGGAAGCTGAACACCGTAATCGCCAGCTTTTTCTGCGATCGCGCCAGCCGCCGCAGCTTACCCCACTTCATCGCCCGTCGAGCGACGGCTTCAACTCGGTCTTGAAGGGAGGTGGCCCGTCCGGTCATACCATCGCGTCCCGACAGGATAATGGGTTCGATCGCGCCGTCCAATTCCGGCAGCGCCATCTGCAGGGCCACTTGAATCGGGTGTAGCCCCAAGTCGCTGCTCTCCCATTCCTCGGTTGTTTGGAAAACCAACGGCAACGCCACCATATAAGGCCGATTTAGCCGCTTCAGAGCTTCAATCGCTTTTGGATGATCTTGCCGAGCGGGACCGCCCACCAGCGCGAAACCAGTCAGGGAGATCACCGTATCGACAATGGCCTCTTTATCCTTGGACAGAGGATCATAGAAGTATGCCTCGACCGGCTTGGAGAAATCTAAGCCCCCCGCAAATACCGGGATAACCCGGGCCCCCATATACTCCAGTTCCTGCACCATGGCGACATAGTGGGCTTCGTCCCCCGTCACCAGGTGGGTGCGTTGGAGCACCAATCCTACACAGGGAGCGGCGGAATCCTTGAGGGTGTCAGCGATGTCCCGGCGAGAGTTATACCAGTTGAGGTATTCCTTAATATCCTCAAACATGGTGGGGGCGAGGGGATGCCAGATCCCCATATCGGGGTAAACCACCGGCTCTTGATAGTCTAGCGCTTCAGGCTGCGGGGCCCCGGCTAACTCCTTGTCCGTAAAGATGTAGCGATCCGCCAGCATCAACAGGAAGTTCTCTAAATTCTCCGGCGAACCCCCCAGCCAATACTGGAAACTGAGCATAAAGTTGCGGGCGTCCTGCGCCTTTTCCACCGGCAAGTACTTCAGCACTTTGGGCAGGGTGCGCAGCAGCTTCAACATCGCGTCTTGGAAACTGCTGCCGGAGTTCTCTTTACGCTTTTTCATGAACTGGGCGATCGCGCTCTTCGACTGCCCCAACTGCGCCATGGAAAAACTGCCCATCTTGTTTAAACGCATGACCTGCGGCATTGAGGGGAAGACTACCGCCACGTCTAAGCGATCGCGACTGGGCTGAACAGCGGCGGTCACCTTCTCCGCCAGTTCTTCAATAAAAATAAGGGACCCAATAAAAACATTGGCCTCCGACACGTCTCGCTTAAAGGCTTCATAGTTTTCAGGATCACGCAGTTCCTCAATCAGGTACCCACTGATTTCCACCGCGACTTGAGGATTGTTGTCGTTGATCGACCGAACAGCGGCGGACAGGGAACTCTGATACTGAGCCTCTAACACGACATAGACCACTTTAACTAAAGAACGCCCCCTCAGGTCATCGGGGGAAATATGTCTCACGGTGGGCTTGACGTGAGTGAACATGCGGCAAGGCTCCTTTGAATAAATATTTCTCTCTGTTGGTTTCTTATCAGCGTTCAAAGGGGGCGAACCCCATCACATTAAAGGAAGAAGGACAAGGAAACTCCTTCACTTAAAATCTGTTTTTTTTAGCTTGACAACTTCACCTCTTAGACAGGCTAAAGGACAACGCCCAGACTCCAAAACTCAGACTTTATCAGTCTATACACTTACAGGACATCGAGGGAGTCAGGGAAACTTCGCAAAAAACTTTATCAAACAATGGAGGAAAAATGTGCATAGCTGTTTGTTAAGGTCTACTAAGCTGAACGCCTAAAAGATCTTTTATCAGAAAATGCTTACCAAATCAGGGCTTGAAGGATCATGCGAAATAAATTGATATAAAAAAAAGAAGATATCGAAATATAGATTTACGATATATCGAAGTAAACAATCATTATTTATTTAGAAATGTAAAATAATGATTGTTTTTACTTTAGAGAGACCTTCATCATTCACAACTCGTCCCAAAAGGATTGGAATGAATCCTAAATATTTTCTCGATGAGCCTATGTCAAGGCAAGACGGCCTCAACCGCTTTAGCCTGACCGATGCGAACTTTAGGAGGTCGAAATTAATCCTTGCGCCCGAGAATTAATCTGCTTGCTGAGCAACCTTGATTTCATAAATATTCCAGAACGGCTCACTGCTAGCCTTCAAAGCAGCGTGTTTAACACCCTGCACATGATTTCGCACCGCCGATAGCGACAAGGCATTCACCAGATAGATAAAAGGCAGGTATTCCTGGGTAATGCGTTGGGTCTCGTCATACAGGTCTTTTCGCTTAGCCATGTCCAGTTCTTGAGCGGCTTGGATATATAGGTCGCCAATTCTCTGCTCCCAGTCTGCAACTTCACGGCCTTCAATGGGATCTTGCCCTGGCTGAGCCGATTGATTAAATGGATGCAGGGTTCCCTCCGGCAACCAGACATTGGCCCCTTCGTTCGGTTCAATTCCACCGGTAAATCCTAATAGATAGCACTCCCAATCCAGAGAGTTCGCGAGCTTTTCCACCAAATTGCTGAAATCAATGGGTTGAAAATCAACTTGAATGCCAATTTTGGCCAAGTCTTGTTTGATCTGGGAGCCCATGCCTTCCCTCAGTTTGTTACCCGCATTGGTCAGGAGAGTAAACCTGACGCGGTTGCCGTTATTGTCCAAAAGTTGAGCCTCATCATCATATTGAAAGCCAGCATCGATGAGTAATTGCCGCGCTTTGTCCAGATTGAAGTCATAGACCTTGAGCCCCTCTTCAGGCGAAAGATAGTAAGGACTCTGAATGTCGATGGGGGAGTTTTGAGGTTGGCCTAACCCCTGGAACAAATTATTCACCATGGCTTCGCGGTCAATGGCGTAGGCGACCGCCTGCCGGAAAGCCAGGGTGTTGAACCATTTAGATTTAATCGGATCCACCAAAGGTTGACCACTGCGCCGCCCTTTGTTGAGGTTAAAGCTGATAAAGGTGGTGCCAAAGGCTGGCCCCCCGTTATGAATGGTAAAGTTACCCCGCTTTTCTTCCCGCTTGAGCAACGCAAAATTAGCCGCTTGAACCCCGACCTGATCCAACCCCCCTGACCGAAACTGCAGCAGGGAGGTATTCGTGGACTCAACGATTTGCCAGATGTAACGTTCGATATAGGGCTGGGGATTACTCTGGTCGTCCTTACGCCAATAGTAAGGATTACGCTCAAACACCACCCGTTCCCCAGGTTCGTAACGGGCTAAGCGATACGGTCCATTGCTAATCACTTCACTGGGGTCGGTATCCGTGCCCCAGGTGGACAAAAATAGGGGATTGCCCTCTGAATCGTACGCCGTGATCGTCTCTTCCAGAATGTGTTTGGGCAGAATGGCCACGCCATCCGGCGGGCCTGAGGTTGCGGATAAGAAGGGGGCAAAAGGTTCAGGCAAAATAAATTCGATTTGGCGATCGCTGACTTTTCGCACTGTCGGGAACTGTCCGCTCTGACCGATCTTGAGCATATCCTTCAAGCTGGACGGAATCTCTGGATTGAATACCACCTGGTTGTAGGTAAAGATGACATCATCGGCGGATAATGACTCGCCATCAGACCACTTCAAATCTGACCGCAGGGTAAACAAGACCCGTTGGGCGTCCTCAGAAATTTCCCAAGATTCCGCCAGTTCCGGCTCAATTTCAGTGGTCAGATTATTGACGCGAGTCAACCCTTTAAACGTGAGGGGAAAAATATTAGGAACCTGGCGATTTAGGGCCAGATTGAAGGTTTTTGGATCACTCAGAGCGGCGACAACCAATTGGGATTGCTGGGCAATATCCGCCTTAATCAAGCGAGAGGGGTCACAAGCAGCGAGGATAATGGCGCAAGATAGGACGAGGACTAACAGCAGACGGCGACGCAAAGAAGTCATTCCCATCTAGTTGAGGATTCACAAAGATTAGTTCTCTACAATCTTAAGGTCATAGAGATTCCACAACATAGTCCTCTCCAACGCCGAATATTGAATCTCTTGGAAAGCCTCTGCCGCTTCAGCTTTAAATTGGGTAGGTATACAGGTCGCTCGACAAAACGCCAAGCAGACCATACCAAAAACCAACTGACGCATCAATCCCTAGGTTCCATCCACAAGCTTGAGTTCATAGACATTCCAAAGCGTCCTTCCCAACGCCGTATACTTAACCCCTTTCACCCTATTTCGCACAGCCGCCATGGAAAGCGGATTAATCATAAAGATAACGGGTAAATACTCCTGCGTGAGTTGTTGGGTTTGAGCGTATAGGGCCTTACGTTTCTCATCATCTAGCTCACGGGCGGCCTGGGTATATAGCTGGCCAATTTCGGCTTCCCAAGCATAGACTTCTCGTCCCTCTAAGGGCGTTTGTCCGGGTTGAGAAGCTAGATTGAACATATGCAGCCTCCCTTCAGGTTGCCAGATATTCGCTCCACTATTGGGCTCAATTCCACCGGTAAAGCCGATGAAGACACAATCCCAGTCGAGTGTCGTGTCCAACTTATCAACCAGAACTGTGAACGAAAGGGGTTGAACATCAACCCTGATACCAATTTTTTCAAGATCCCGCTTAATTTGAGAGACAATTGCCTGACCGAGTAAACTTTCTGCACTGGTTATTAGAACAAAACGGACAGGATTTCCCTTGGTGTCTACCAACTGACCAGAAGCCATATAGGTAAACCCTGCTTCAGTCAGGAGTTCTCTGGATTTATCTGGGTTATATTCATAGGTTTTTAGCCCTTCTTCCGGAGAGAAGTAATAAGGACTCTGAACTGAGATAGGAGAGTGCTGCGGTTCGCCAATGCCCCGGTAAAGATTGTTGAGTAAGGTATCGCGATCAATACCATAGGCAATGGCTTGCCGGAATTTGACATCGGTAAACCAAGCAGACTTGATCGGATCGACCACAGGCTTACCATTGCGCCATCCCCGATTGAGGTTAAAAGTAATAAATCTAGTGCCAAAGGCTGGCCCTCCCTCGAAGATAGTGAAATCACCCCGGTCTTCCTCTCGTTTGAGCAGTTGGAAGTCATTCGGCGGTATTGCGACCACATCTAGGCCGCCAGAGCGGAACTGAGCTAGGGAAGCGTTTGGATTCTCCACAATCTCCCAAACAATTTCCTCAATATAGGGTTGCTGATTACCCTGCTCGTCTTTACGCCAGTAGTGAGGGTTCCGCTTAAACACCACCCGTTGGCCGGGGACATAACTACTGAGTTGGTAAGGTCCATTACAGACAACCGATTGGGGATTGGTGCTGGAATCCCAGGTAGACAAAAATAGAGGCTTCCCTTCTGAACCTTTCTGACGAATACTGTCCGCTAGTACATGCTGAGGCATAGGGCTAATTGAACCGGCTATTCGCATGAAGGGAGCAAAGGGCTCGGGTAACATGAACTGTATCCGTCGGTTATCTAGCTTGGCGACTTCTGGTAATAGCCCCTTATCTCCTACGCGCAGCACATCACGGGTGCTGGTCGGGATCTCTAGATTGAAAATAATGTCATTGTAGGTGAAGACGAAGTCATCAGCCGTCAGGGGTTCGCCATCCGACCACCGCAAACCATCCCTCAGAGTGAAAACAATTTTCAGGTTATCCTCCGAAATCTCCCAGGACTCAGCAAGACCAGGTTCCAGCTCCCCAGTGACGCCGTTTTGAGCGACTAATCCTTCAGAGATCAGAGTAAAAACATTCGGACTTTCTTCACTCAAAACTTCATTGAAGGTTTTGGGATCAATGACAACGCTATAGACGAATCTGGGGACTTGAGCATTGTCCTTTCTAAACTGGCCGGGATTACAGGCAGTCAAGGAGATCGCTACAATCCCCGCCAACAATAGTGCAAATAGTCGGTGGACTCTAACCATGAACTCCGATCAATTTTCTAAGTAGTCCAATTCATACACATTCCACAGCAAGAGTCCCAGGGCGGAGTACTTAACATTCTGAATATGATTGCGCACCGCGACCATGGACAAGGGATTAATCATGAAGATAACCGGCAGATTCTCCTGGGTCAGCTGTTGGGTTTTAGTGTAGATCCGCATCCGCTTATCGTCATCTAACTCCTGCGCAGCCTGGGTATACAAACGGCCGATTTCCGCCTCCCAATCCGCAATTTCCCGCCCTTCCAGCGGCTCTTGTCCGGGATCAGCCGATAAATTGAACAGGTGCAGTCGTCCTTCCGGTTGCCAAAAGTTGGCCCCCGAATTAGGCTCGGCGCTTCCGCCTAGGCCAATTAAGACACATTCCCAATCTAGACTAGTCCGTAATTTATCAACAATAGTGGAAAACGAAAGGGCTTGCACATCAACCTGAATGCCGATCTTGGCTAAATCCCGCCCGATTTGGGTTGCGATCGCTTCCCAATCCGTACTTCCAGCCGGCACCATTAGGGTGAACCGCACCCGATTCCCATCGCTATCAAGCAGCTGAGCCGAGGAATCATAGCGAAAGCCAGCATCCAGGAGCATTTTTTTAGCTTTTTCTGGATTGTAATCATAGGCCTTTAAACCCTGCTTTGGGGTGAGGGCGTAGGGACTTTGCACCGAAATGGGAGAGTCTTGAAACTCGCCAATCCCTCGATAGGTATTATTCAGCATGGTTTGACGATCCAGGGCGTAAGCCACTGCCTGCCGAAACGCCACACTATTGAACCAGCCAGATTTAGCTGGATCGAGCACCGGTTTACCATTGCGCCGTCCTTTGTTCAAATTGAAGGAAATAAAGGTGGTGCCCGTAGCAGGTCCCCCTGTGTAGATGGTAAAGTTTCCCCGTTTCTCCTCCCGCTTAAGCAAAGAAAAATTGGACGGAGAGACACCCAAGACGTCTAAACTGCCGGAACGAAATTGCAGGAGAGACGCATTCTTATTTTCCAAGACTTCCCAAACAATGCGTTCGATGTACGGTTGAGGCCTGCCCTGCTCATCCTTGCGCCAGTAGTAAGGATTACGATTGAAAATCACCCGTTGCCCCGGCAAATAATCCTCCAGAACATAGGGTCCATTGCCCACAATCTGACTCGGATCAGTCCCGGTATCCCAGGTGGATAAGAATAAAGGCTTGCCTTCCGAATCTTTCTGCTTCAGAGTTTTCGCCAGAATATGCTCAGGCATTGGGCTAGATAACCCAACTGTCCTCAGAAAAGGGGCGAATGGCTCTGGCAACGTAAACTGGATTCTGCGGTCATCCACCTGAGTCACCGTAGGCAGCAGTTCCTCATCGCCAATGCGCAAAACATCCCGGGAACTGGTGGGAATGTCTGGATTGAAAATGATGTCATTGAAGGTGAAGACGACATCTTTCGCCGTCAACGGTTCGCCGTCCGACCATTTCAATCCTTGCCGCAGGGTAAAGACAATGTCTAAATTATTGTCTGAGACCTCCCAGGACTCAGCAATTCCGGGCTCCAGCTCACCCGTGACGCCGTTTTCAATAAATAAAGTCTCATAGATCAAACCAAAAACATTCGGACTTTCCTGACTGAGCGCCTTATTGAATGTTTTCGGCTCACTGGTGATGCTATCAACTAATTGGGGAACACCCGCGTCCGCCTTCATAAACTGGTCAATCTGGCAAGCGTTGAGGGCGATCGCAGCGATCGCCGCCAGTCCCACTAGCCCCATCATCCGCGGCGACCTGACAACCCACCGAACAATCGACTCAACCGCCCGATAGAATGAGCCAATCCACTGTCGCACCCGAAAAATCATAGATGCCTTGCAATTCTTTTTCAGCACAGTATACGCATTATGTGAGTTATCTCTAGCTGAGTTGAGGAGTTTGCTGCTTAAAGGTCAGCACATCAATATCA
>JAAUYH010197437.1_pt1 | contig 23962 bp, 14 predicted proteins | sample 7278061 | NCBI WGS metagenome assembly JAAUYH01 (sample SAMN14350203, study PRJNA611818) | marine sediment metagenome | isolation source: surface marine sediment (0.6m) | place: French Polynesia: Moorea | collected 2018-08 | reverse complement strand
TAGCTAACTAATTTTCATAAGTTTAGTTCGCAGTAAACTTCTAAAACAAAAAAACAACTGTCAAGATTCGAGTGAGAAAACTCTTTGAGCAGTGCAATAGCTAATTAAATGCAAAATTTTACTATCACCCTAAAAATTGAAATAAATAAGCATGATCATGTACATGAATTAATTTAAACTGTCTTGCTTATTATCGAAATGCTTATATCCATTGCTAATTTCAGAGTTGACATACAATTTAAACCTCTGTGTTCCTTGCAACTAACCTCGAAAAATAACTATCTACATGCATTCTTGCCTGTCAAATGAATTAGGAATGAGTACTGGAAGGGCGGAGGAAATTCAAAATATATTTAGGGCATAGCTTTATCGAGACGCAGTGTTAGTATTTTGTATCATTTGGGACATTTTCTCTGGAATAATCATGACTGACGCAATAAAAGATTATCCGATAGCTTTACAGATGATTGTGGTAGAGATAGTGCGGTTCTGGCTTCATCCCTATTCCTTGAACTATTAAAAGTATTTGCAGGAAAGTTTTCTTGGTGGTAAAAATTGGTGAGCCGAATGATGAGATTAATGCAACATCTGACCATCTCTTCAAATATAACAAGGCGAAATTTATTGTGTTTCATCCAATTAGAATTAGCTCTATTAGATTGGGCACAATGATTAAATTTCGTAGTTAGTATGCGAAAACAATGTATACCAAACAAAACCAAACATTTCTGATTCTTCCTATACGGGGAATTTCATTCGATAAGCAACAGTTGGACTATCCGCCTAGACAGTCAAAATCACAGAAGGATTGGTTCGGAACTACTTTACTGAGTTGAATTTGGTTTCCACAAGAGCGTTCAACATCTAAATCCAGTATCTGAAAATGAATCAAATTTTTAGAACCTAGATCAAACAATTTCGTCAAATATAAACTTAAACCATTTTCTTTCCCATACTCGCAGGGTACATTCAATTAACACAGAACCGCCTTTCATCAAATTTTTACAGGACTTCGAATACTTGTTATTAGTTATGATATTAAGTCTGGTTAGCTGCTACTCCACGGTAGCAAATACCCTCGCTTGAGTGACATTCACAGAATAATGAAAATTCAAATCATTGATGACTCTGCTTGTTGTCAGATCATAAAATTTTCAAATAGTACAGAATAACAAAACTCTATGTTGAACATTCCAATAGGTAGAAGTAGGAAGCTAACCACATAATTCCCGAACATTTCCATGGAAAAGTGATACCGTTTGGTATCAGATCGGTGACCTATCGAATCATGAGAGTATTTGTTTACGTACGAGACATTGACATCTCTAAGACATCCCTAACGCAATCTGCATGCTATTTATACACTGTAATGAGGATATTACTGCGGTGGATACTGACGCACGAAAAAATTGCTATAATATCGAATTAGCCGAGAAATTATATTGGATGCCTTAGGATCATTACCGTGAAGCGGTACATAGCATCCGTGGAACAGCTGATGACGCATCGAAGGAGGCACATAGTTGTGAGCGCAGTGCGCCGTGGCTTTGGGCGATCGAAAATAGCATGCTGATTCCAGTTGCGTAGAACGTACAGACTTTTAGAGCTTTGTACCTTGGGAAATTGCTATAGTCTAAATGACATCGCTAAAAACATTTGAATTTTGACCACCACTCATTTGTATATCTTCCACAATGTCTAGTCAAATTTCTTCATATGCCTAGATTCTTTATGCGAGAGTCTGAAACAGTTGAAGCTTGCTTGTTCATTTGAGTCTTTGATTCAATTGAAATACTCGAAGGAATACTCTTGTTTCGGGAAAGGGGTTTGCATTATCTTAGACATTTGCGTGCTCGATCTATTTGCTACATATTAGTATGTATGATGATAAAAATCAGAGCCATAGTGCTTGGACAGAGTTTTTACAATTCACTTTTCCACATTTTGCACAGTAAGGAAAATAGCAGTAGTGGTTCAGTTGAAATTTCTTCACGGGATCTTGGACATAGCCAAATTGACTTAGTGAATGTAAAAGCATATTTTTAAATCCCGCTCTTTAACCTTTTTTAAAATTTTTGGGGGATGGCTCCCTTCGCCTGATGTTACCAATTTGAAATTATCTCCTAGATCCAAAATACTTTGCAGAAATTGCTGTTTTACCAAAGAGTAACGAAACGATTTATTGATTAGAAAATAGGTAAGTGATTGCACGATCCAACGACCTCGAAAATTAAATCTTGGTACAGCAGGAAGATAAAAATTCTCGAACGATAGATATTAAACGGTAACTGAAAACAACTGTCACAATAACGCCGTTATTTTTAACTAAAGCATCACAACGAGAAAATTTATCTGCAACATTACTTCCGTAAAGTATACCCAGCCGAAAATAGGTAGCAGAACAACATTTTGTCCTAAATGCAATACCGTGGAGCACTCTGAATATTCAGTGCCTCATTGTATACGGAGAGCGTCACTGAATACTAAAGGAATCCAACATTTTATAGAGCGCACGAGTTATTTTTGGGTGCTGAACTCGACTGCGGGCGGGACACGAGTCTTCGGCACTTACCGTTTTCTATTTTCATACAAACTTGTTATAGTTTTTTTCTATCGAGTTCAGTTTGGCCGCTGATATTCCATCGAGTCCTAGTCGAGATGTCAATGGATGTAATTGCAGTCGGTCGAACAGAGTTCCATTAGCCCAGGACGTTCTTTCCTCTAAGTAAAGATCCTGGATATGCGCACCAAGCCGAAAGGTAGCTGGTTATAGGATAAGCGTACTCAAAAATTTTCGGTTTTCTATGGTTCTAACAAATTAATGAAAATTACCATAAAGCGGTTTCAGCAATGGAAAGCTATTTTCGTTGTAGTCTTTCGTTTGTGTTAGAGGGTCCAGGTTGCGTTGGCTTCACCGTAAGCGATAATTGGTGCTTGCAGGATAGAATTTTGGTCTTCGGCTGATTTCTCTTCTTATTATAACTTACTAAAGGGCCAGCCTCGTAGTCGGTCTCTATGAAACAGTTTCATCTATTCTTAGTGCCTTCGTTGTGCCGTTGCATTGTCGGCACGGTTGCTTGTGACACATATTTCACCTCTCTGTCTTGTGTTTACTTATTCCTGATTGCAAGCCAAATCAGGAAGGCTTGTGCACCAATATGAATCTCAATATAGTGCTTGCAACAGAAAAATTATTCTAAATCATATCATCCTCTACTTATGGCGCTTTTGGTTCGAAGGACTTCAGAATTTGGTTCGATACAACCGTCCTTGCCAATTCAATATTTTTGCGTGGTGTTTGAAGAGCCGCGTCTCTCTGATTTTTTGCTATTTCCCTTCTTGTTCCTCATTTTATGTTGACTTGGAGCTAATTGTTTCGACAATATAATCACAGTTTCCATCTAGAAGTTGAAAAGACACAGATTCGGAACTGGCCATTTTACATTATGCGGACTACAGAGTCTAGTCTTCGAAGCATTCGTTTTCTTATTGCCGTTCAATGCGAGATTCTATCAGTATCGCGTTTCCGGCAGAAATCAAAGCTGCTACATCTGATTAGTTATCAGAAAAAGAGCTCAAATCTACAAGTACTGACCTAGAGATCTATTGTAATCTCTTCTTGTTTCTTGCAGATGGAAATACATTCTATCGCAAGTGTCCTCTTCTATCCCAATTACGCGATTGACTCGAAATATTCCTGCTCGACAGATTTGCTTGTTGTTTGAGCTGATCAGCTTTTTCGGTTGTTTGTGTTGGATTCTAATAGGCAGAATCCAAGTAGACTCGTTCGCAACCTATCAATGTTCGAGTGGACTATCATCCCTTGATGAAATTTCACTGTTGAGAATTGTTATCTGGTCCGAGATATGCATTGACCTGTTATCCCTGCAGCCATTTAGCATTACCCGTCAGTGTTAATTGAATGCTGTCATCTTTCGAATCGCATTTTGTTAGATATACGCTATCTGTGCTTTAAGACAATACTTCATCTGCTCGTTCGTATTATTGCATAATGCGAATTTCCTTACTTAAAATTCATTTCTGTAAGTATCATAATTTTACAGTTGCAAAAAATCAATGAATCTTAAAGAAACTGAAAAACTTAAAGGAATTTCTCTCTTCCTCGTTTACGAAAGGAAGGTGCCAGTTTTTTCCTACTGTATTTTTTCAAAACAAGATCTATGGCTTTGTATATCGTACATTTGAAGCCCCCAGTAATTTTTTGACCAATAGTAGAACTAACAAAAACAGCAAGAAGCCTATAGAATAAAGACAATTGTGCTCGCTGCCCGTTGTGAGAATTTTCAAACACGGAGTTGATTTTTTCGAATTTCAATATTTTTCTGTCCCCTTCTCGAGAGATCAACGCAAATACTTTAGTTGAACGATTTCCATCAAAATCAAACCATCTTTGGTAGTTTTGCAGGAAGCATATATTACTATTTTTTAAAATTTAGACTATCTGATACTTTATCCGAATTGAGCTAACAATAAAATGAATGAAGATACAATTCCTTAGTTCTGAAAATAAAAATAGGGTTTCTGATGTGTTGAGTATGCACAACACTTTTATTCCTTGTTCAGCGATCGATCTACTCCATCTTTTCTCATTGGCAGAGCACTCTGAGTCGAACCTTATATCCGTACGCATAAAGAATCCTTGCAGTGTTCAAAAGCAGAGGGAAGCCAGTGCAAAACATTAAGCAAGGATGACAGATGAACGGACATTTTTTCTTGTTGTAAGGGTTACATGTCAAAATAAGCAAAAACTAGAAAGCGTACATTGCACTCTCCGCTGAATATTTCGAGAGATCACGTCTAGTTTTCTTTTTTTTTATGTTTCTGGCCTCAGATCCATGATCTGTGTATTTTCACTCGAGATAATGTCGCATCAGTTATCTTTATGTTCTACCGTTATTCGTTGGATTCGCAATTAGGCGACAAATTGAATGTGAAAGAAACTTTCAGATACTCAGTTTGGAAGTCCAACTGACCAATAGACAGCTTGATAAATCGAGTTTGGAACGACTGTCACGAAGCATGGTGAAATAATCCAGACACTGGACCAGTGTCCATTTAACTCGCCCCACCAGCACGATCTAAGACTTGGACCGCTCTCTAATCCGACACCACCGTCGCCACAGCCTATTTTCAACCTGTTATGTGCACAACCCCTCCTTCAAATCCCACTGCCTCCATTGTGTTTGTGTCCATAGCTCCTCCTCTAATGCTATTTCCTAGAGAGCGTTCATTGTACATGCAACCACGCGATCTACCGCTCTTTGCTACTGTTTGTTTTTTTAAAAGACAGGTTTTACAACATGTATCCCACTCCGTTATGTATTTATCGTAACTCATAGAGGATTTTTCGTAGAATAAAGCGCGGCAAAATATATTTATTGGGAGAAACGATCACGAGTGTACCAGCAATAAGTGAAACACAGTAATTTCAGATAGAGTTCTAAGGAATGAGTTAAGCGCTTGCGGATGGAAAATCATGTCTCGCCTCCAGATCGTAACACTTCCCAAACGCAGTTACTGGAAAATAGAACTAGACGGGCCGTTCTCCGTCGTTATCTACAGTATTGTATATGGCAAAGCACGCGTCAAATTTTAGGCTTCGGCAGTGCAGGTTGATTCTCTCCAGGCCAAATAAGTGCTAACTCCATCTCACTCCGAACGATCTTCTCAGAGACCGGAGTGAGAGAGAGAAAATCTGTAAGGACCACAACGGGATCGCAAATAAATTTTTTAGTTTTAGCTTTTGCTCAAATTTCGGAACGTATCAAAAAATTGCCTAAATATGAATTAAGGCAATTATTCGCAACTTGCTTCATAGTTCATTATTGTAGCTAATGTAGAAAAATTCCAACTAAGTCATGATCGCTAATGGGAAACCTTCTGTAGTGAAATGCCGGAAGAAATATGCGGGCAAGTGTCTTCAGCAGGTGTCCAAAAGATTAAATAGCCATTCAGTACTTTTCGAATCATTTTCGATCACATATTACCACGTTTCGTCTATTGCGATGGGGAATTGGTATCAGTGTCTATGATTAAGGTTATGGCAATTTTCGTTTTCTCGTTCACTATGGATACTGGCCTTCCTGATTTTGGTTCTGGCCTATATGTTTGCTCGAATGACGAAGATTGAATGTTCTGTGGCACACTGGTATTGCAAAATTCGTGGTGCAACATAAATGGGCTTTGCAGAGAATGGCTAGCCTCAATTTCACTATTGGTGGGAAATTTAATCGTAGAGGATGAGTTGGTATCGTCTGAAAATTGTGTCTCTGCGTTTCTCAGTTTTGACGAGGCAAAATTGGTTGGCTCGATTGGGGTTGGCCCGATTGGGAATGCAGGTCTGTCTAGCACATTCTTGCTTTCGTCAAGGTCCTGTTCAAAATCCGACTCATGAATTACTGTTCGCCAGTATATACAGTATTTTGATCAAAAATGATTGAACTACCCACACGTTCATATTCTTTGGGGTTCCCACTTTCATTACTTCGTGAAGAATATCCAGAACTTTTATCCTATGTACAAAAAAGCATTCGCATTGTGGCGACGCCGGATAAAGTCCACAGGATATTTCGCCTGCGAATTTTCGCTTGAGTCTAATGTTTCGACAAGCAAAAAATATGCCCAACGATGTCGAAAAATTGGCAGCAGACTCTGACGCCGGGATAATTGTTCGATAATCGCAGTGTCATTTACAAGACTAGGAGTGTGCATGGATTCCACATGCATGTAAGATTCTCTGTATATGGATTCAATGACATTGAAAGAAACTTGAATTGATTTTCGGTCCGCTCTTTGCTCCGATATTGCCATATCGTAAGAAATCCACAACAAAAATAGACTCATAGCTTTTTGTCAACACCACTTTGAGTTCCTAAATAAAACGTTCACTTGATATTTCCCATCATGCTCAGCAAGACGAATCAGCATTAATGCAATACGATTTCCATAAATCTCTGAAGAGATGCATCATCTGATTGCTCTGTAATGTTTCAAAAGCAATCTGTTCGATCACACACATTCTATGTTAATGAGCTTAGCTGAAATAGAAATCTAGTCTTGAGTATTGGATGTTCCGACGGACACAAAAAGTTTCGTGCAAGGAAGTAAACTCCCAGCATTCGAATATTTGCTTGAAATAATCTCGGCAATCAGGGTCATGGAAATTTCTGGAATTGTTTCAGCATCACAAGAATTAATGGTATCGTCAAACGAACGATGTGTATATGTTTCCACCATTTGATGCACCGAATAAAATTTGTTTCGCGTAATTCAGAGTAAACTGTTTCCGTATCTATTTCTACTAAGCACAGTGCTACGATTTCTGCAGCTCTTTGCTTAGTCCAGCCATTTGAATGTTTGATTTTTGCCCTAGCTAGTAGATTCATCACACCAATTTCCTGATTTTCTACCACAATGCAATGTAATGATGCACTTTGATTTGTATTTCCATATAACTCGTTACCCAGTATGATGAGTTCAAACGACTGCACAATTTCTTAAGATGAGCTATAAATCTTATCAAATTTACTAATATCAAACGACTACGATACGAGCAGAACGGTACGCTACTTCTATTTGCTATCAGAATTCAAAATTAATTATGAGGAATCTGGAATGGTCGAAGAATGTAAAATTAAAATTGATAACATCCCTTCTCGTAAAGTTAATTAGTACTTAACGGTCCATCATTACATCGCTGCTTTTATGGTTTGCACAATTTCTTACTGCAATTAAACCGTTCTTGAACAGACTTTAAGCTAGTTCTGCTGCATGGTAATTCAAAAATAAATATTCCTTCTTACGTTCTGCACAATCGATCACATCCATCAAATGTGGAAATAAACAGCGAAAGATCTCGAATTTTCCTTTGCATGCTATCGCGTACCTTTTTCTCGCATACCTTCGGCTTGATATGCTATCTAGTATTTAGCTCCAGACCTTCCAGACATACTCTACTCAATGGACTTCGAATTCTTTCATTTCGTATGAGTTGGGCAGTACGTTCGGCTTTCGTTCCGTTGATTCCTTATGTCTTATTCTTATTGACTTGTCCCACCATGTAGCGAATACGGCGGCTGTAATTCTCGAAAGAACGATAGGAAGCCAGCCTTGTATTGTCAAAGTAATCGTAGACAGCATTGCAATTCAAATATCCCCTTATAACTCTGAAAGTTGCACAAATGTGGAGAGTGGTACTCGATGTATGTCTAAATGTTCAACTGGACGAACTCCTACAGATCGGGTGTCAAGGTTGGGGCCAAAATCACTCTGTCTTACTTTGAGCTTCTAGCACGGCTTAAATATCGTAACTTGAAAAATAATACACTGCATAAATACCTATAATGGTTCAAAATCCTAAATCAGATAGAAAAGAGTAATTCGAGCAAAAATATCTCCAATTCGGAATTGCACTTCTGAATCGGCTCTTACAAAATTGTCCGCCCCATATGGGAACAGGCGCAGGATAGTTGTACTACAAAATTTTACTCTTTCATCCTTCACAACATTGCTGCATAGTTTATTCGATTCAAAGCCACCTAATTCCGTCCAGACCCGTATGCCAGTAGTTTCACTCAGTAAAGCGCAGTATACTGTACATCAGCTCAGACTGTTCATAAAGGTATCCGCCACCTATACAGCAACACAACACTAGGGAAATCCGTAGCGTCCTCTTTCTACATATCTGCTAGCAAATCCGTATTCCTGTCCTCTGCTCATAACTAGTTCGAGTATACTGGCTGCTGGGCTGCTCGTACTTTCGTTTGAAAATAGGATTACGCACGAAGCATGGCGTTGAGAGCAATGGGAACAAATCCGCGTATTGATTCGCGATATGTTAAAATAATGTACAAGAAAAGCAGTAGAACAAGCTAATGTGCCTGAAGTACTTCTCCCTTCAATCAAATCGAGAAGGGCTACCAGATTCGTGTAGAAAAAATGATTTGACGTTTAACTGCCAACTAACAAGGACAATGGGTATCCAACGTATCTTCAATATATCACATCACATGCTGTTTTCCCATATGGAAATATTTCGAATTAAATTTTAATCATGGAAGACTGATTTGGTACAAGTAATTTGCTTTGAAATTTTACAATGTCGTCGGAGCAAAACTTTAAGTATTCTTTTTTGATTTACGGTTGATTCAAATAAATGATTCAACGTAAATAAAATTATATAATGTATTACGTATTCGCCGTAAAGGTGTTGATTGTTCAAACACGCAATTCAAAGTTCGACAACTATGAAATAATACTTCCTGACTCTCTCTATTCATCGGATACCATAGTTTCAAAGTGAGTGCATAATCAGGTCTGTGCTTCAGGTGTTTTTCGAACCGTACACTTGTGGCAAACATTTAGGAGAGAAAAAATTAATTCATTCAAAAAGAGCATCTTACTGCGTTTAATTTTCTGGCGTCCACCAATTCCTAGGATGTTCCGCAAAATTCTTGGACGAATCTGATTTCTGAAGTGCTCCATGATTTTCGAGGACGTCTCGAATTCAGTAAGTTTTGCCTCGTGTTGATTACATTGTCACTGTCCGGAGAAATATGTATTCAACTCTTATGTATTCCGTTCTGTGGTGCTATGGAAATTTCGAGATCTCAAGAAAATCCTGTGGACCCGAGGACTTCTTGTTCATCACCAGCTATAAAGGACGCGCTGAATATTTCGATATTGCCAAACTACTGTCATCTTACGTTACCAGAAATACGCCGCCTCAGATATAGGAAAACCTCCGACCCCTTTTAGTTCTAGGTTATTTGTAGATACAGTACTGTCTAACTGCTTTACAGTTAATCCAGTACTAGCAAGGCAATCCAACAGGTTACTAAGCCTAATTTACAGTTAGTACTAGAAAAAAAGCCAACGTTCCTTGCGGTTTATCCTGTGTGGTGCTTATCTGAATCTATGGGGTATCGGGAAGAGACTTTCGGCGAACTGTGATCAACGAAAAATGAGTAATGAAGTATGTGTTTAATAGTTAATATGGTTCTGATTGCAAGAAGTTCGATTGCTCGATCGAATGTTTTTTTACAGTATTTGACCAATACCAGAAGTCAGAGCCTTCAGTGGGCACATTCTCTCCTGTGGTGCCCTCCACGACAACCTTCACCTGTGTGTTTGGCACACCTCTCGGGGTGAGGCACGTGAATGAAGACCTGTCGATAACTTTCACATTGGTACAGTAGGCTGCTCCGAATTTGGCTTGTGGTGTCTCGCCGAAGTTGAAGCCCGAGATCAGAACTTCTTGGCCACCGATCCATGATCCACGCTTCGGGTGCACACCTATGAGATATGTCACAGTAGCAGCAGGTTTGCAGACCGGTCTCATTACGAGGAACGACGACTTGTGAACACGGGCCATCACAAGTTCGCCACGAGGTCCCTCAGCGAGGGATAAGCCAGAATCAGCTTGGAACTTCCTGAAATACTCCTTGCTGTCACCATTCTCATCCAAAATCACACGGCCAATGAATCCAGTTCCACCTCCAACGAATTCAGAGAACAGCAAGTTGCCCTTCATTTCGCCATGGAACAGATTCGATCGATAGTCAATAATTCCGTTAGTCGAAGACGGCAAGTCATTCATCGGCTGGACGCATTTCGGTGATCGATAGGCACATTGTTCCGGTTTGTTCAACAGTCTAGCGCGGGTGAGATTCGGATGTCCATGGCACTTTCCTTTTTGCAACTTGAACAAAAGATCTGGTTTGTACCTTCCCGGACTTGTTCCTCCACCACAATCTGTGCTGAAGTCTCCGTAACCGGGATTTGGTCCGTTGTCTGTGGCATACACCTCACCGTTCGAATGATAGAGACCACCAAAGCTGTTTCGTAGTCCAGCTGCATACATGTTACAAGGGGTCTCACCTTTCTTCGGTGGTACCAACCGAGATTCTCCAGGGTGAGTGACATTTGTCCACTTGATATCGTAACCAGTCTTCGGGCACTCAATCACAGCTCCCGAAAGCAGATTTTCAGGATCGCCTCCAAGACCTGGATGAACATAGCCACCATTAGTGAAACCACCAATTGCAATGAGCATCTTTCCATTAGGCAAGAACTCTACCCAATTCGTAGAATGATCGTGGGCAGTCACAGGCAACCCAGTGATAACGTCCTTGATGTCATCGTTGAAACAACCGCCAGGCTTCGCTGTGATACTTTGAATTTTCCCGTTCGTCCAGCCCTTAGCGTAGTCGGTAATTTTCGGTGGGACTTTCTTCGTTCCACGCCATTCGTAAGTGCTAGACGAAAAGAACATTCTAATATCCTTATCTGTGGGGTCAAACGCGATACCTAGTACTGATCGCTGCAGGTTACCCGATATCCTTTTGTGGCACTGCTGAGTGATCACGAGATGCCTGTCGTGCGCAATAGAATACAGATCATTGAAAAGAGATCCGAAGTACAGACGTCCATCTGGTCCATACTTGCAGACAGCGATAGCTCTGATGTTGAAGTTCTCTTTTCCATTCTTGAATGTGTCAGGCACGAACCCAATCTCCGCACATGGTTGCTTGGGTTGACCGTAAGTGAATGTGATCCCGTTCGAAACACCTGCATTGGTCATGACAATAATATCAACTGTAGACTCGTTGCCTGATTTCGGAGGAACGCGAACTGTCAATTCAGTAGCTGCCACGTCAATTGTTTGCGCAATTTCATCACCAAACTTCACTTGAACACCGTTATGGAACGCAGTACCCTTTAGAACAATATCGTTACCCACAAATCCACTCGTCTTCGACACCGTCTCCAACACTGGGATAATAGAAGATCCATCATGTCGGACCGTGGAGGCTGGTAGTGGGACTTCATTGACGTCCAAGAATTTCATGGTTGCAGTTGAGTTCTCCTTGCGGAAGTAAAGGATTTCCCATTTCTGTAGTCCCTTCCCAACACCGGATGAGACCGTCGCCATGTCCTCGCCATACATAGAGCTGTTGTGCAGAAGTTTCTCATTGCGGTAAACTTCGATGAGGCCATTTGATGATACTTTGTACGGAATCGCAGGTTCCTTATTCTTGAAGACAGAGAAACAGCAACGGACCGCGAAGGAGTTGTCGGTGAATGGCACTTCGATTCGGCTAAAGTCCATCACGGACATGAAGTTGATGTCACCAACATTCTTAGCATAGGTCGGCCTAGCACCTTCAAGAAGATTCTTTGAAATCGGCATCCTTTCGGATTCACTTTGTCCTAGGTCGTAGAAGTAGCAGTATGCACCTTCCTTCGCAGCCTCCAGAACGGTCACAGTAGTTTTGTCTATGGCACGGTTGCAGGCCGTGTCCACAACCTCAAGCGTAAGATCTGTTACTCCAAGTGGGAAAACAGGTTGAGGAGTGGGACCAACCATAGACACGAACCCCTGGTCATCCGCGAGACTGTTGCTCGGGTCCTTCCAGGACCACAGCCAGGTTGTGATCACATGAGTTTGTTGACCTTCGGTGGAATGACTGTGGCTTCCAGTTCCGTCGAGCAGAACTGTCTGGTTAGTTGTTTTATCGAAGTCGGTGGCGAAGTAAGGTCCACCAGACACGGCGTGAGCAGCAGAATCATCAGTGAAGTCGACTTTCGCTTCTCTCCTCTCCTTGCTACAGTCCTTCACCTTTCTCGGTGTTTCTTTCCTAGGGTCTGCGCATGATTGGAGGCCAACAGTGCCCAATACCTCAGCGGCTCCTTTACCACTCACGCCAATTCCGGAGATGAATGGGTTGTTCTTGCCAGGCACTCGTCCAAGAACAATTACGATAGGTCCTTCAGTTGCTACATTTGGTACCTTGACAACATACGGAATGTTGTATCCGCCAGCAAGGTCGAAGATATCAAAATTTCTTCCACCAAACGGGTTCAACTCCGTCTTATTGTTCACTGTTATGGTGAAGTGACGTGTACCTTTGACTGCATGCTTCCAGTTCTCAAGGAACATCAATGAAACAGAGTACTGTCCAGGAGCAACAGGAATGGTGTAGGTCAGGTCACCCTTCCATACGAAGCGGTGCGTCTTGTACTGGTCGATACAGCCGACGCCCTTGAAAGTGGGGACCACCTCGCGGCCTGAGTTGCGGGGCGGGTAATCGAGAGCGCCTTTCGTAGCAAAGAATCCATCAATATCGCAGCGGAAGTTCTCATCGGTGTTATCGCCACCAGCGTTGATAAACACGTCGCCTGGCTCCGGACAAGTTCCAATGTCGTCGGCTGCAGTCGTGGTTTCGTTCTTCGATACCACCTCGGTTGGAACAAATGCCGCCGTTCCTAGTGCAGCACATGTATCCAGTCCAACACTACCGGCCAATGCGTTGGCTTTCGTGGCAGTCAGACTTGATATGCTGATGCTTGACAGCATCGAATATCCCTTAACAGGAACGAGTTCCACGTTAATCAAATTCAATTCCGATTCGGCTGCAAGGTTGACAGTATACGGCGCGTTGGGGCCGACCTTCGCGACAACATCCAGCCTTCGCGCAATCACTTTGTTGTTGACCACTACATCGAAAACACGCTCGCCCTTCCTCTTGCCTTGAATCTCGGCGAATCCAAGCTGGACCTTGTAAGTTCCTGGGGGGACTGGTAAATTTAGTGACAAGGGTTCCGATTCATTCGTGGAGTAGCGAATGGAGAAGAATTGGTCTTTGCATCCACCTTCGACAGATTTAGGTTTGTTGCTAGAGAAATACTTCGAATCAGAAACGTAGGCACCAGTATCGCATCGATATCCTTCCGACTTCTCAATCGATCCCACGTTGATGGATAAATCGTTCACGCCGGGGCACGTGTCAATGGACCTAGGCACGATGGGTTCCACGGTTGGTGCGGCACAGGAATTTAACCCCGTATCACCGACGAGTTTATCGGCATTGGCACCGTGAATACCGATGCCGCTGATTACTGGCTTCCCATTGATGGGCGCCAGGGTAATCTTGACAACGTTGTTGACCGCTTCAATTCGGCCGGCGTTGAGGGCGAACGGGACGCCATGCTTCACATTCTTGAGAATATCAAAGTCAGCGGAAATCAGTTTCTTGTTAACAGTTATAGAGAAAACACGGTCACCGACTCTGACGCCAGGCTCCATCTCGCGAAACATGAGATAGACTGGGTAGAGGAAGGTGACGTTTTCAGGTACTGGGATGGTGTAGACGAGATTGGTTGAAGAAGTTCTGGCAGATGCATATTGTTGAGTGCAGTTGCCTTTGATTGCGAGTTTGGTTGCATAAGTTACAGGTTCGGACAGGCTCGAAAAGTATCCGCCGGCGACATCGCATCGGTAGCCATTAAAGTTTTCGCCTCCCGAATTGATGAAGACGTCGCCGGGAACGGGGCATACGTCGATTGTCGCGAACGCGGCGGTTGCAAGCAATAGTAGTAGCAGTAGCATTAGGCGGGCAGCCATGGGACTGTGACGACGGCAGTGGATGGTAATAAGTTAGGTGAACACTGGCGATATGCTCGCTCGCTGACTGAGCAATGCACTGCCTATGGAACGTCGACCATATTTATCAGTACGATTCGGATCAGGAATTCAAGCATCAATAATCGTACACGATGGGTACAGTAACAGCGTTAATTGATCCTTGCTCATAATTTTTGTACTGTACAGTATTCCTCTTCCCCTATGACAACCAGTGTTGGAAACAAGGAATGCAACCACGTTTCATAATTTCACAGTGCAGGGTATGAGTAGGAGTCACAGTGGATCCACGTCATGGGACTCCGGCATGCAATGCATTCAGAACAATGTTGCCGAAACTCAGCCTGTTCATCAGTCCTTGTCGGTATTAGCTACAGTACTCCACTGTAAATTTGCTGCTCTGTGCTGGCCGAAGCAACTTGCGAAGCAGTCATCAACGGTACAAACAGCAATCGCGCATTCATCGACGATTTTCGAGACAGTTTCTTCTGCGTCATGAATTATTTCGAATTTTTTTCCACCTCCAGATTTTGTTGCTTCCGCTTTTCTCCTACTGTTACCTCCGACCTTGCGATAGTGCTGTGTACAATACTGTGTAGTTCACTCATTGATCCTACTAATATACGGGACAGGACTCGTTCCTGACCGTTCTTATTCGACCAACGTACCAAATAATATAAATTATTCTGAACATTTTGAACGACTTGCACTCCAAGATGCTTTTCATCCATGCAAAATGGCCAATCGACGGCCTAATTTGTTCGACGAGCGCACCACTCAAAAGTCCTGACACATTTCACTATAGATAAGTAAGCGGTGAATTTTGTACGTGGAAAGTTCAGCTGATACTTAGTCTCCATGCGTGACCAATAGTGCTGTTCGCGTATACGAGATGGAGTTATATTTGCTCCTGGTCAACGTGGACACTGGAATCTCTAAACAGCATGTTTTTTTCTGCAGCTAGTAATGCGATTCGAACAGCCGCTGGGTTCATTACAAGACTCTTCAATTCCGTTCCTTTCACATCGTGGGTAATATTGAGGTATTGTACTGTACGTGTACTGTACAGGCGCTCAAACGCGAGGTAAAAATAAGGTTTGGTAGGGTTTTGGTATCCCATCTGAATTTCCGGGAGGGCACCATCTCCATTGTTGGACAAAACGCTGTTCGTGACACTGAAACCTTGGATAGAGAACGCTAGTAGATAATGAAATAGAGCGACGCTTCCACATCGCAAATACCTGGGTACACTTCGACTTGCTTCATGTAATGGGCTTCATGACAAGCCAGATTATATGATTGGCTATTAAACAAAAGTTGTCCGTTGGTCAGTATACAGTACTGTGGCACTATTTTCGGTTACGAGTGTAATCCGTTCCTTGTCAAAACTGACATTTACTGCACTGACTGAAACTGGAATTCAACGTGGTCTTCACAAATTAAGTCGAGATATGTAATGTTCGTGCATGTTTCGTGTTTCTGAGGAGAGCCGAACTATGAACCGACTACCCCTCGATAGGAAACATTGCTTCTTGCATTGTGGTTTCGTGAGATTTTCTGTTTTACACCAAACTGCACATGATCAATGAGCGATGCAGCACCGTTTATCATCAGTCATCGAAAACTGTACGAGAAGTCCCTTACTCCTCTCTTACAATACCGCCGGAATGGGCGAGCTAATTTTATAAGCAACATTGATGAAGTGTACTGTACCGAAAGTGAATTCATCCTTTGTATCCATTTACTTACCAATGGCAAAAGGTAATAAATCGAGAAATGAACTGTATTCCTAGTAAACTTATTTTTGAACTTGGCTTAGAATCTGTCGAAAAGAATCTGAATTAACGATGCAGATCAATTATTCTCTTACATTTGCTCAACTATCGTAAATCTTTCTCATTGCTGTTTCGCGAACTTTGTTCATCATTATATCTGCTCGAATAAATTCGCAGTTAAGGTTAAGAAGATCTTTAGAAACTGAATGCAACATAACTATTCTTGTACTGGCGAACATCATGGAACTTGCTGCAAAAATATTCTACGTGAAAATATTAACTTTATTCCAAGTCAGGAGTATATTGTACAGATACTCAACTGACACTACATTTACCATTCTAAACTGTATGCAGCATGCAGCAGTTAAAAGGACGGGTACGTACCGTTTGACATTTGTTGAATAACAGTATTGACAAATCTAGGGTTTGAATGGATTCAACTTTCCTCTCTTTGAGTAAGGTACCGTACACCGTGGATTTAGTCTGGCGATTTCAGTTTTAGGCTAGGTTAATTAAATAAAGAGGTTTGCAGTGACAGATAGATATTAAATGGTCGAATTGTAAATTGTTTAGAATAAAGTTTTGATTCGAATCGAAGCAGAATGGATGCAAAATGAATAACTGGGAAATACAAAAAGCGATATCTATTTCTTGTACATCACATTACTCACAATATCTTCAGTACAAAGCTTTATTTTATTTCACCGATAAAAGTACATTTGATTAATATTTAAGTCTATGACATACATGTGGAGCAGGTATAGAACTAAGGACAACAATACCAAAATCTAATGAATAGTGAAAAGTACGTATCCAAGTACGAGTATGGACCTATAAAATAAATGTCGAAATGTGGTAGTGAATAATATATGTCAATTCTTGCATAGAAATATATATATACATATATGTCGATTTTATTGTGGAAATGTATGATACTTCATGTAAAACGATAATAGACTTGTTTATAAGTCTATTGTACTGTACACACAGTTTAGTATATATTAGTTGCATAATACAATAGCGCGGCAAAGAATATAATCGGAGTTCTAAAACTTTTAAGATAAACTCTATTAAATAGTGAATACAAGCACTAGACGGTCTTCATACTTCGCTAACTTTGTAACAGAATGTATCTGCCACGGGTCTATTAGAACCAAATCTCCAGAACTGAAAAACTCTGGTAAGCCATGCTTTGCGATATGAAGGCGTCCTCGAATGGTATCTATTAGATAGACTAGTCCTGTGCAAAATACAGTGTCTACATCTTGATGATCAACGCACACTTGAATCTTGTCTTTTTCGTACTTCAGATAGGTAACAAGAGACGGAATCTTCTCTTTCGATACGAATTCATTGAACGCTTCGATAGTATCATTTCACCTGGTCGAATCAGCTGCTCCACGAAATAATTTCAAGCAGCTTTCGTATGAACTGGAAACCAATTGAGATACTTTCAGGATTTCGTTGTTTCAGTACATGTACCAAATTACTAGCTCAGAATCTGCCAAATTCTCTCGAATGTTTCTGGTAGTATGGTTAAATTCTGTCTCGCGTACGATATGAACCAAAGATGAAAGTAGAGTAGGCAACAGCAATCCGAGCACTAAATGAACCCCGAAGGCATACGGAATGAAAAATATAAGAATTACTGGGCTGGCTGTAGCCGTACTTTCTGGTATCGACAGCTGCAGAAATTTTCCGAACAATTACGGCATTATTGTCACCATTGTTTGCAGCTAACAGTGTATTTATCAAGGCTGCTTGGTTTACCTTTTTGTCGGCTCGTATATTAAGCAGCGTCGCATGTCGAACGTAGATTCGCTCACGATGAGAAATTCGGCTGGAACCAGTCATGGGTGCGTCTGACGAGCTGCTTCTCTGCACTGGTACGCAATAAAAATCTGTAGTTTGGGGCCAAAATCGAGGGTAAAATTTTTCACCCCTGTTTTCGACACCAAAACTGCTGATTACGTTTTTATTCTTATAGCGGGCACATCTAAAATATAATATAATATTTCTGAGGTTCCTGTTAAATTTCAGCAACGAGTAGGAAAGAATAGACGTTTATGTTTTGATTTTATAAGTAAGAACAAGAGTAAAAAATTTACCCCATCGTTGATCTAAATTCACGGATTATTTCATTCTTGTTTACACGGGGTCAGAAAGTTTTCTGAAAACCTTATTTTGTGATATGGAGCTCATGATACTCTTTGAATTTTTACTATCAGGCTTAATTTATGTATGGCAAGATCATCTTGTTTCACAGTGGTATAAATATTGAATTCATTAAGTTCTTAGTTTGGAAATCTACTAAACAAAATAGTTTAATTGAAATCGGACCATTCTGATTCCTTGTTAACATTCAATACTAAATTCTAATTTGGCAAGGTTATGCCAGTTTACTCGTATCATACTTTCTTCCACAAATTTTGAAAAGTTATTCTGCGGTAAAAATATCTAATACGTTAACCTGATTGACGGTACTGGACAGCATAAACCCTAAATTTTGAGTAAGCCGTGCTTTCAGTTGCTTTGAAGCCTTGCAGATATAGGGAAAAAAGGAAAAGCGTCAGTTCAAATAGAAGAACCATACTTTCGTGATTCATAACATGCTACATTTTTTAATAGATCTCCCATTACTGGCGACGAAACTAGTCTAAATCTTAATAAACGATCAGAATACCCAATCAGATTCAGAAAAAAACCAGGCCCAATAGTCCCACAGATGTTTGATGTTACGTAACATGTCCGTAACTAATCAGTAATCTGCTTTGTTCAAGATCCGTATCAGTGGTCGCATCATCTCCATCGCTAATACTACTTCCTACAATATTACTTGAAATTTCCTCGTTACGTTCTTCAACTTCAATTTCGGATTCGAACTTGTGAATTACTTTGCCTACTGATGAAATAATAGATCTAATAAGAGATTTTCTTTTCAGCCGTAGATAATTGAAAAACTCTTGATCGAGTCTACTTCGAACTCCAGATAGAGTTGTTCCTTTTTTGCACAACCTTCTCACTCGCCCTTTGACAAATCCCCAGACTAATTCAATCCGTTGTAGATCAGAATATCTTGGTGGTGTCCACAAAATCTGATGACCTTGAGCTTCAGCTTTCAATTCAATTTCCATCTATACATTTTTATCAATCCATTCCCTTAGTATTTTCTTAGCTTCGATGGATGTTATCGTCGACTCGTAGGTTAGACCTAATTCGTCCAGTTTTTTCAGTACGGCAGATTTTCTCATTTTTCTGGGACAACAATGTTTGCTGGCTCAACTCGATGATATTTAGCATTGTCGGGAATTATCAAGCTGGGATGGCTCAAATTAGGCAGAAGATTATTAGTAAACCAGTTGAAAAAGCTTTCAACGTTAAAATTACGGTGGTAGTCACCATAATGACCTACTTTCTTCTGTGGTGAAAAAATCCATCTCGAGTTAGGTATTATTCCGGCCGGTGATTCACCATAGTGTCCTTGAATTGCAGCGCAGAAGCAGAACCTCCTGCCTTTCTGAGTTTTTTTTCAATTAAAAATTCACCGTCTTTAGAATCCCAAACAGAAAACTCATCTCGAAAATAATGCTGATGAATATAGCTCTCATCGCGATACAATTCTCGCAGTCTTGAGTTAATAGGTTTTTCACGGTTTGCCTTTAATGTACGCAGATAATTACTCCATCAAATAATGTGGTCTTGATAAACATTCACAGTACTACCATTTCCTCTTTTAAATCCATTCCTCAATAAGTATCTTTGAACGCTACTAATCGAAGATGATGTTATTCGAGATGATAGTATAGCTTCATTATCGTTCTCAAATTGTATCATCTTGTTCGATATCATAAAATGGAAGACCTGAGTAGCAGTTACTCTTTCAAATTTAATACGCTTTTGTCTCACAAATTACGCACTTGAAATTAGGTTTCTCTTGAAGAAGAAATTTTGGTAGTTTTCGGCAATTTATTTCCTCTGTTCCATACAAAAACGCCTTTTTCCAATACTTCTGGGGAATTACTGTCAATCGAAACCTCATCAGTATACTTCTTTACTATGTACGAGACAGTAGTGTCGGAACGTCCTAGTAACTCAGCAGCACGTAAACAAGCGTTGCAGCTTTCTTTTTTCAGAACTGCAAGCCTGCGTACAGAGTAAAATAAACGGAGATTGTCGATTCGTTCTTCTCTTGTTAGAACAAATGGACCTCGCAAACGCTGTAGCTTGCTTAGTTCGATATCGATCAGTTCGAGTCTGCTAGTTCTCTGCTTTTTCGAAGGCGATGACGGTGCAGAGCTGGAATACGCCTTAGTCGCTGAGAAATTTCTCACGAGCTGGAATTTTTTTATAGCTAGAAATAAATTGCTGATCTCACAATTGTTCATGTGGATCCCCCTCTTCAAGTAGACAAGTTAGAAATAAATTCAATGTGTAATCAACAATGCAAGAGAAAAGAAATGCATCAGATTGTGCTAGAATTTAGGAATCATGCTGTCGAGTACTGTGAATCCGGTTTCACGGTAACCAAATGGATCCAAAGATTCCGGCAAATTCTTTTCGAGGAGTTCAAGTGGTGTTTATTAAGCGCGGCGAAAACAAATTATTCAATGGATGATAACTGAAGTGCAACAAACTGGCACAGAAACAAACACAGCATCTAAGGCTGTTAAACAATTTCCATCTATTTTTCGCAACGCTCACGTAGAGCTAACCGTGAGAAGTCAAGATGGTGGCACAAGATAAGGCATGATCTCTTGGAGTCACTACAAAATGGACCTGGCAAACACCTCAATATTGTTGCCAGAAAATCAAAAGGCCTTGAGGTGAGAAGAACAAGCATGAAAGCCAGATTTGGTCGCGGTAGAACAAAAAGGCATGGAAAAACATTATGCATCAAGTATTGCGTGATGAAATTCATCGACTGAGATTCTCTGGAATCAAAACAAACCGGGAATTCTTACTTGATGCTTAGACATCTCTTGTACATGATCAATCTGTCGATGTTACTCAAGTTGAAATAGAAGCAAGCATGGGTCGACCTATTCCCAAAATCATCAACGAGAATTTTATTGATGACTTTTGTGATCGATATTCTATTTTTTACAAGAGTATGAACTGGGAATAAGGCCTTGAATTCCGAAAAAAAGACAGAAATAAAAAGATTATGATAAGACACACATGATCCTAGACATGGACAATGAACGAGTATTGAAATTTTCCGTTACAAAGAGAGTCTCGTATTAGGATGTTTCGAGTGGTTGGGATTGTTTTACCATTTGTTCCTGGATAACTGGGGATCCAGAAGGAAAATTGAGAATCTTCTGGTTATATTCCAAAATCCAAATTCTAATTATCCGATATTGGGTGCGCTAGACAAGTGAAAGGAATTACTTATAAGTCATCACCCAAGGAATGGATAAATTGAAATCTTTTCGCGGATTAATTTCGCTATACGCATGTAATCAATTATTTACCCGAAGGGAGGACTCGAAAATTGTGGGTTGGATGTCGAATTCATAACGAAACTGAAAAATCTAAACTATACGCTACAAACATACAGTATGTCACAGAGTTACGACGTTTCCAGCCTAATTGTACAAGGCTTGCCCAAACTTCAGACCAATGCGTACTACGTTCTTCTAAAGCTGCATAGAAGGCTAAATTGAACAAGATACGCAATGAATCGGGGGTATCAAGGGAGTTTACGGGTTCTTGACGGATTCGGAATCCTGGAAAACATTTTGATCTGACTACAGTTAAAGAAGTGGTAGACGAATTGAATTCTCGAACAGCAGATAACATGAGCATTGCAAATTAGTCCATGATATTCTGTATCCTCATAACTAGTTCAACCGGTGTTTAGCGCATCGATCAACTGACGACTGAATTGTAACGTATCGCCAACGAAAGTATTCCCTATTTTAATGGGCAGAACCTGTCGAAATGAATGTTAGAAAAATCCGTTTTCTTTTTTATAAGCATAAACTTTCAGCATGAATCCAAAATTCGCATTGAGTTTTAAGTGGAAAAAGATATCTACCTGAATTTCGAAAAATCTGAATTACATCTTAATGTGCAAAATTCATCAAGCTAAAAATACAAATCTTTATTCAATTCGAAGGTGCAAAATTTTTCGACTTGATTGTTGTAAAATCAATATTCCGTTTATATAGCTAACATAAATTTAGCTTAATGTCTAAAATCTATTCTCTGTTCTGATGGTTGAAATATATCCAGCTGAATACGGAACAGTGCTAAGATCAAGAACATCAAACGCCAGCAATTTAGATATCAGTTTTATGTCTTTGAAGAAAGGTTATTATTCCTCTTTGCAATGGCAAGCACTTTCCATGAATCTTAAACATACAACTATATTTCTCAGGCTTCGAAGAAGGCATTCATACCTCGATTTTATGTTCGGAATCTGAAACAATTAAAGACTAGATCGTTAAAACGAGTCTTAATTCATAGCAAACTGCTAACTGATTAACAAATCAAGAGTACGACCTTAAGAAATCTAGCCAACTGAGTTGCCGGAGTCATATTACATGATCTATCACTGATAGTGGTATGCGAAAATTCCTTTCCCGGAATGCAGATTTTGAAGCTAAGTGTTTTCGAGTTCCATTTTTCTGGAATTTGTCTCAAATAATTAGTGCACTAGAAACTGAAATCCTTCTGATTCTATCAGCTATTACATTGAAATTGTTGGTTTTTAAGTACTCAGATACATTGAATTTGATGATTTTGATTTAATGCACCCATCCATACTACAAAATCTATAATAAATATTTAGGTCCGAAATTTTTCCACCTCAGAATAAAAAATCCGTTTACATTTTATTGAAACGTCATAATTTTCAAAAAACCCTTGTATTTGCAGTAATATTCGTTAATATCTGTCGCCAGACTAAATCCGCGGTGTATGGTATTGTATTTATGTACTTTTAAAACTACTAAAAAGCACTACAAGCTATAAATAAATTAAATTTTAGTTGAAGATAATAGACTCAACTCTTCCGTTGCTGTCACGATTTCATACGACTTAAGTTTGTCAAACAAAAAGGGAAAATGTTTTCGCGATTAGACTATTCTGTACTGTATCTTTCAGTTGAAGTCACTAGAGGGCACACCCACAACTGGTTGCATATTCAGCATGAAGAAGATCCGACTGCTTGGATTTGCAAGTGCAGCAGCTTTTGCGGAACAGGCTTTTCTATGTTCAAACTGTGTTTCATGGAACATTTGTGGCGTAAAAAACCCAGTTGTTGATTCGTTGATATGATGGATAGAGCGGTATTCTCCCAAAATTCTAGGAAACACTAGTTTCAAGCAGTATTCCCGTCAACAAAATACCACAGAAAATTTAGAAACTTCGAGTTTTGGTCGATAAAGCTGAATAGAGAAGCGGAACAAAAACAGATCTCAGCACCCCTAAAAATTTTCTCAACTGTGATCAATAGCAAACCGATTACTTATGTACAAATTGCATTAGATACAATGATATCGCTCGATATTTACGAAGTACTGCTCAGATATTTGTATTTCTCTGCAGAAAAATCAACTGAAAATGAAGTTTAGTAGAGAATTGTGCAGTTTTCATTCGGCTTTTCCTTTTGAACCGAAATTTAGAGAACAATATCGATTGGAGAACTAGATGAAAGGATTGTATTTTTTTCTGTGAACGGAATCATTCAATACCTACCATTTTAATGATTGTATATTTCTCCTTAGTCGAGAAATTT
>JAAUYH010114538.1_pt1 | contig 23962 bp, 24 predicted proteins | sample 7278061 | NCBI WGS metagenome assembly JAAUYH01 (sample SAMN14350203, study PRJNA611818) | marine sediment metagenome | isolation source: surface marine sediment (0.6m) | place: French Polynesia: Moorea | collected 2018-08 | reverse complement strand
CAATTACAGAACGAGACATGGAAAGTTGTGGAAAAGCACATTGGAATCTGTCGGACCTAATTAGTGCTAAAAACCCTAGAGAGGTGCTTCAGGAGCACTTACAGTAAAAGTCACAGAAGAAAATCAACAAACAGCTGTAGTATGGAAGGAGAAGATGAATTACACGGATCAATGTAATAAATTAAAGCGGACCAATCAAAATAGGAGTAACACAGATCAACTAAATATGGAGTTACTCGGACCAACTCAATAAGAAGTAACACGGACCAACTTGAAAATCGACAACAGAAATTAGTTTTTAACAGCCTTATGAAAGCTTATTAAAGTGCAGTACGTAGTATGAATCTCTAGATGAGTAAAAATGATATAAGTAAGGGATTGGGACTGATCGCAAGATCATGCCAACCATCATGTCATCACGCCACTTCCAAAATCGTTTCAACGAAGTCTCAACGGAAGATGATCATTGATTGGATGCTCAAAGAGATGCATCAATGTGAATCTACGAATGTGATCTCACTAAAAGCAGTTGAAAGGTTCCCATCTGCATTCAAAGTCATCAACGCATGCATACATAAATGTTGCATTCAAAAGGCGTACAGGCGGTACAACGGCAGAAATGCGTTTCTGTCTGCATTGCAAACGGCTGAAAACAAACAAATGTCCATTTCAACTAAAAATACACTTGGTGTTGTGAAGAGACACATAGAAATTAAATCTCTCGCAGCACGTGGCAAAAAGTGCAAATCTTAGGTGAAATACTTGCATCCCATACTATTGCTTGAATTGGAGAGATAAATCTCAACTGGTATGCAACTCATTCGAACGTTGACTCAATACATTGCTGCTAATCTGCTTTATGATCCATACCCTCCATTCAAAACTGACTAAGTTGATCTTGTATCAAATAAAACGCTGACAAGTAATATTACGTTGAAGTGGGTAGATGCATTCTTCAGTCGTTAAAATATTGTCATTAAGAAGCAATATGGATCTTTGATTCGCTCTTCTACTCAGAATCGGTTCATTGAACGTAATGCTGTCTATCATTTGGGACAGTTACAACAACGTTTCGATCTTAGAAATCTGGACGAAGACATGGTCGAAAATATGATGAGACACATTTTATGTTCAAAATGGCCAACCAAAAACGCATAGATTTCGATGTGTCAGTAAGGTAAATTATGCAGAAGTTGTATCATGTCATGATGGATTCACTATGGAAATCAGCTTACGTAAAAGTTTGAATGCAAAGATGAAAGATCCTAATTTGATCCTCAACAATAGAAGTCGAAATTATCCAATGGTCAATCTGCCCAATGATATTCCAATAGTATTGTATTCTTCGCAACCGCGAGAATGGATGTACGATATTAACTTCCAGAAATGTTTGTGAGAGTCGTGCGAGAGTCGTCAGGATTCTGAGAACAGATTGCGCGCTATTTTTTTTGAAAAACGGATCAGGACACAATCAGACTGAAGCAGTGACAGAAGCACTGGAAAATGTTTCTACAGCGATGCAATTCTTGCCGCGTAATGCGACTCATTTGTTTCAGCTATTAAATTCGTTCGTTGTACAGAAATTAAGGAGTGTTGGCGAAAAAAATCGGAGACAAAAATGATTGAGTCCTTAGTGCTGGAGAACGGAGTTTTGATGAACGTTTATCTGGCAAATTCCTTAATCCAGGGATGCAATACTATATGACCTTGGTTGTATGTGCTGTTGCGCGTGTTAATTCTATTATTCATGAAAACAGCATTCATCTGGTTAGAAAAGCAACGATTGGGTGTGGTTTATCGTTGAATACCACGGTTCAATGTGAGAAATCTCGGTGCTGTTACAGGAGGTGGCCACATTTGATAAATACAGAATTGTAGTAAATATGCCATAGAAAAATATAGAAAATGATTACAGTAATCACTATCACGTCACTTTATTTACAGAAGTTCAAACGAGGCGTGAGCGTAGTGCAGGGACCTGTCCAAGATGCGGGCGAAACAGATGTATGAATCAATCAACAATGAGAAATCTGCTATTCTGTACCTGCAGTCAAACGGACTTCTGCGTACTGATATGGCTTAGTGCAAGAAATTTCGATCTGGAGTGGATGAAGTAAAGCGGAATAAAACAATTGCCATGCGTTGTAAATCAAAAGCATGCAACACTAGGTACTCTATCCGCCATCTGAATCGCTTCTTCCATTACGAAGATAAACTTGGCCGGCGTAATTCGAAGATGTCTATCAGCAAAATCATTAAAATTTTGTGTTACCTCTTGCATGGACGACATCTTAGTGTTCGAGCGATACAGGAAATTGTTGGACAATCCCATACCACTCTTTTGGACTGGCTAACACAATGTCGTGAAGTTTGTGCACTTGTTGTACAACGTGGTCCGAAATTTGTTAAAACCTTTCAGCAACCAGTACAAGTTGATGAAAGCTACTTTTCTGGGCAACGTAAGTATGGTAAAGGTCGTCTGATGAGCGGTGATGTGAGCAACAAAAAAGGACGAGAGATGAGATGAAAAACGAAGATAATGGGGACGAAGCAATCATATTCAACTGGAACGAAGAAGTACCGGACGCGGACGAGCATAAATCGACTTCAACACCATCTAGTAACTATGGAAATAGAGTAAACATTCCATAGGTGGTTGGACTATACTTGGACAAGAACCACGTTCGATTCATAGAAGTCATGGACCGAACAGCTGAAACGCTGACTAATATTATCAAAAATCCATGTGCAAGATGGTAGTGTCATCGTTACTGACAAGTGGGGTGTGTACAATCGACTAGAAGACAACGGATGTGTATACTTCATTGTGAATCATTCCGAAAACTACATCGACCCAGAAACAGGATATCACACACAAGGAATCGAAAAAGCATGGGTGGATGCGAAAGCCTACACAAAACGCGCTCTTGGCTATACTTATCTTCTACAATATCATTTGGACGAACTATCCTGGCGCAAGAGTGTATCGAATAGAGAACAAGATATAATGACCGATTTTGGAATGCCGTCAGCCTCGTTCATGATTCGTAATATTGTTCTAATGAAACGTTGTTTATTTCAATTTGTCACTTGTATATTGATAATACGTTGTATTGATTCGGTGTGGCCACCTCCTGTAACACTACCGAAATCTCCACTCTACCAATCTTTCCAACACTTACAGGAGATCATTGATAGAAATTCGATGGAATTCGCTGGGTATCAACAGGAATATGACGAATAAAGTAGGAATAGTTCTATTTTTCGTTTTTTTACTCTAAATATTGTACTCAGTATTAGGTTTCTCGTCCTTACTAATTACGGGTGTTTGTATACTGCAGTCGATTGACTCGATTGAAACTGCTGAATAGTACTCACTGTGAAGGTAAGTGGAGAAATAGGACATAGTACTAAATACTGTTTCTATTACAATTGGTAAAAAGCTAAATAACCCGTGGGAAACGACCGCGACAACCGCAAGCTTTTTTCCGGTCGGCCAGAATATATTCGAACAGTTCGTACAAGCATTTAAAAGCATGCCAAACATCTAACAGGCTTTCACAGGTCTCAATTCATCCTAGTACGCATCAAGATGCACGAAGACGTAGCCATGTGTGCGGATCTTATTCTCCTCTATGAGCCACACATTACAGCACACTTGCTTGGTAAAAATAAATAACAAATAAAATTGTTCTGCACTTCACAACTCGTTCTTTCTAATGCCAGAACGTTTGTATCGAGAGCCTTGGCAATCAAACCCTGGTAGGGCTCGTCCAATTGAAAATGGAAACGCTATTGTTGCCAAACGAGATATATTGTGCAACTATATCTTCATAATCAATATACATCAAGTTCAAGGTTGAATAGGTCATTAACAAGAGATACCCGCACAGTTCTGTTCAAGCTCTGACAGAAACATGAGATTTCGAGAATAGAACTAACGTTTGTTAAACAGATTGTGCAAAACGTACAACGAAATAATTTTCATAGTTCAGCCATTGAATTCCCAATAAGTGTTTTCTAACACAATCAAACGGTCTCCATCACACAAAAGAAATCAGAAAATTACTCTTCCCATTTCTTTTGTTGCGAGTTTTGCACACAGATTTTTTCATTGCTGATCGGACGAACCCTGGTAGCAACGCAGAGCTGGCTGCGTTGTTCGTTTCACATCCATGTGCTCTAAAGCACGAAGCAAGCGCCCTTCGCTAAGGGCAATGCAAACCCCAAGATGAAACATACGGAACAGTGGAGTGACCGTCTGACCTTCGGCACCTACCGCCTTTCGGGCGAGTGCTTAGAGCGACAACTCCACGCCGCTGTAGCTCTTGGATTTCGACGATTTGACACTGCCCAGTTGTATCGAAACGAAAAGACTGTCGGTGACACTGTCCGTGCGCTTCTACCGCACGACGCTGCACATATCACTACCAAAGTTCGCAAGCATGACTATGCACTTCCAACTGCCGAGCGTCTGCGTCTTTCCGCTACCCATCTGGGTGGTCTCGACCGCGTATTGCTGCACCAACCATTACCTCATTATATGTTCGACGTTCTTCTTCGTCACAGTGATAACGCTGAGATTGGTGTATCTAATTACTCGTCGCGCGATATCGACGCGTTGCTACAAGTCGGGTACACTCCGGTGGTGAATCAGATAGAATTTCATCCTTGGATACCGCGGTTGCGTGAGCGAGTGGCACACGCTACTCGTGTCGGCGTCCCGCTGCAAGCGCATACTGTGTTGGTGCGTGGCTGTTTCTTGGATTATCCACCGTTGCTTCGTATAGCACAGCAAAAAGAAGCTACACCTGCACAAGTACTTCTTCGCTTCGCGTTGGACAGTGGCATAGATGCAGTGGTTACTTCAACGAACACCACGCATCTCGCTGAATTAGTGGCAGCTGCGAAGGCGTCTTGGCGATTAACTGAGTTAGAGCTAGCGGAGATGTATTCATGGCACGGTGCCACAGATTGTGTGCCCCATGTCATTTTCAGTTTCCAGCCGGCTCCACCGCCAGCCGCTATCGACTTCCCAGATGACCCCGACGAGTTTGTACAATCTGTTGCCGAGACGTTGACAGCAGATCTTGCAGCATTGAATGAAGGCGATGGCAAAGGAGATTCAGTTTGGAACGTGAGTGACACACACCTCTCATTGCCACGCCAAAAACAAGCAGCTGTGAAGAACGATCTTCTGTCACATCGAATCGCCAAATTGATGTTCCCCCATTCATCTCAGCCCATTTCGCAGTACCAATATGCATTGAAACGCTTGCGTGGTGCATCGATGGAGAAGCAATTGTGTCAAAAAGAATCTGGTGGTGGTAAGTCATGTTCTTTGTCCAAGTATCAACGCGCACTACCGTACAAGACATCACACCAAGTGTTGGAGCCGGAGGCTATGCCAGTCACAGTCGCACCACTAACTGAACTTGCGCCGATGTTTCAATATCTCGCATCCACTGAAAACGACAACGATGAAGCACGAGAATTGCAATTTGTGCGTGGAAAAATATTCGCCGACGGTCGTATGGACATGTGCAAGCAAGTCGTCGGGTCGGAGCACATAGCCGCCTTGTGTGACGCCGTGGCAGCCTCACCCGGCCGTGTGAAACATTTCCTTCTTGGAAATAACGTGTGTTGTCAGCAAAATCCAATGGATGCAGCACGAGCGCTTGGACGACTAATGTCCGACGATTCTCTCCCGATACAAACCTGGTATTTGGCAGGCAATGCTATCGGTGCCGATGCGACGAAAGTACTAACTGAAGCGCTTTCTCATTCGCGTTACACTAAGGCTCTTTGGTTGAAACGGAATCCTATCAAGGTGGCAGGTGCCGCACATTTGTCGCGACTCCTGCTCGTGAACGATACGATACGACTGCTCGATTTGCATAATACTGGACTCCTTGACACGGGTGTGGAGGCCTTACTTCGTCCTATTGTGGAACAAAAGCGTCCCATTGCGTTGCGTCATCTCTACCTTGATGCGAATGGCATCTCGGAAATCGGAGCTTACTGGATAGCGCGACTAATCACTGCTCACCCGTATGCGCTTGAGTCGTTGTATGTGACTATGAATCCTATAGGAAATGCGGGCGCACACATCATTCTCCGAGCAATAATAGACGCGTGCGATGACAACGGTTGCGCATTGCGTCGCTTGGCAATGTCATCGTGTAATCTGAGCGACAGTGTTGTCTGCAAGGTTGCGGAAGCGGCGAAAAAGGCTGGTTTGAAATACCTCGGTCTTGGTTATTACAAGGCTACGCATGACATAGGAGAGCGTGGGAATCGGTTCACGAGCGAAGGCGTGACACCGTTAGTCGAACTGGTGAATGATAGCGACGATTTGCGTTGTCTGGAGATCAAGTTCTCTTGTGTTGCAGATGGTGTAGAACGATTGCGTAATGCGGCGCGATTGAAGGGTACAGTTTGGTTAGATGACGGGTTAGACGCTCCTGTTACTGGCAATATCACCAAAGCGCAACAGCGTGCGGGAATTCGCCATCCGCCCTGCGTTGTCAATATCGATAGTATTTACCGTGGGAAGATGTGAGAAGGCAGTACATCGAAAACACAAGCTGCTTAATGCGTTCTGGGATTTCCTTCGTTCCTGTGAAAATCAAAGTCTGGCGCTAGGGGAGAGCAGTTCCGTTTGGAATACTAGCGGTTGTCCGAATGCAATCGCGTACTTCGATGTGTGTTGTCCAATTGGGTGCCGAAGTTTCGGAAAACTAGGATGCACAAGACGAGATGAAAAGAAAGAAGAGCAGCGGCTGCTGTTGCTCAGAGAGGAGGCGTTTCGAAGAAGATTGTAGAAAAAAGGTAAAACTCCTTGCGTCCTCCGTAATGTTGGAACAGAGAATTGGATTAGACCACTCTGTCTGGTGCTCAAAGACCTCTAATTCTCACAAACTTGGAAGTCAAGAGGAGAAAAGCACTGCCTAGTGTATGGTTGGTTACGTTCCCACCGGCTTCAATGCAGTTCAAGAACATATCTTCAGCATAATGAAGCATTTGCGTCTTTTCATTGTAGTTACGAGGAATCTTCAACCTTGGTTATCACAACTTGAATCACCCAAAGGTTCAAGATAAGTTCGGTTGAAAGCCTATAGAAGTAGCAAAGGACTCTTCAGATGCCATACTTCCATTCGATGTTCACATAGATAGGCCTAACTTCACCAACTCTTGTGTTTGAGGACACGGTTCCCTTCATTTCGGATCAATGCTAAAATCGACGCGAACATGCATTTTTGACTACCCATATCTGCATCCCGTGTGCATTTTCTGCTGGTATTAGTTACGCGACGTTCTTAGGGTAGCTGAAACATTCATTCCTTGGTGGTTATCCTATTGTTTTAAATAGAATGGAATTGCAAAAGTGAAGCGAAGAAGATAGATAGTTTTACACACTTCTTTCGCATTAATGCGACACCTTATGCGACGACATGATCCGCAAGACGGCGAACGCTCAGACCGTACAGTACACCGACGAACGAAAAAGTGCCAAAATATTCGAGGATGGCGACTTCGATGAAGCCCAAGTCATTGTTCCTGTCCGTAAGTATCTTAGAAATTCCCATGAGTACAGAAATCCAGACAACAGCGGGCAGTGCATTAATAATAAGACGTGCCCTCGCCAACACATACACAGTCGCCAGCCATTGTGATAACCGTGCTGCCTCGACTCCACACGCGCGCGCATGCATGAGAACATGAACAGCGGAGAACGACCGAATTCGAACGAACATCAGGAAATAGCAGCTCCCATACGACAGGCGAGGAAGAAACCTGTGCCAAAAAGAAAATGCGAAAATGAAAACGGTAGTCAGTCCGAACCCGGTGCTACGTTCTCCCACTTTGGAATGCACTCAGAGGGCGTTTGCTCGTTATCGAGCTGAAAGCGCAAGCACAATAGATGCGAAGAGCGCTGCTGAGAGCGCCAGCGCGAAAGCGAGGAAAATTCGCTCAGTGTCGTACAGTCCAATGTACGAAAGGAAAGGTAGCAAATGCAGACGGACGCGTGGTGGATTGGTGCGAACATAGAGGAGACACCCTCAATTCAAGACATCATGACAAGGAAAACCAGCCGTGCCAGACCTGAAGTACCAAAGCGCACCCTAGTCACGCTAGCAGGAGTTCAAGTGTTACTCGATAGGAAGTGCCTGCAAATCGCTTCTAATGGCTCTTCACTTCCAATTGGAAAACTCTCGCAAATCTAGGACGGAACTTTAATCTCTATTCAAGGTCCCTTCTAGTAAGTTTACAGCTGAAGAATCACGGACGTCCTCATGCATGCTAGAAATTTGTGTAGGACCTCATCGATGGTTTAAAATTTTCATCTTTGCAAGTCTCGCTGCAAGACCTATTAAGACTCAGGTTAATTTCCTGTTGATTTACAGTTAGTGTCATCTGTAATTGTAAATGACGTAAGTTACTCTGCAGCTGTACGGTAAAAGAAGGATCTTCAATTCAAATGAACTGCAAATTTCCTCCATTGACTTCGGTGTCTTTCGATTGGAAATGACCAGCCACCTGAAAGTCATCCGCATGCACTCACCCTCGATCACCATTCGACCCCCGTGAACATGACTGGGGGCACGCGTTTGCGGCCCAGCTCTGGCACGAGTGGTTATCTTCATCGCGATGTCTTGCATTGAGGCTGTCTTGCCTTTGTTCGCTCCAATCTGCGACTTTTCCGCATCCGTCCACTACCTTACGTCTCGGAGAATGGGCTGTACAACAGAGAGTGATTTCTTATTGCTTTCTGGCTGGGGCTCTGTACACCATTCGCATCTTCACTTCGAGTGTGACAACAAGCGGACGCGTCTGAGTGTCATCCTAAGTGGCAGAACGTAGCAGCGAGTGCCGGCCGACTACCGTCCTAGTTTGCGTCTTTTCGTCCACAGCGTTCGGTGCTGTCTCCGGCTTCTTCTTCGCCTACGAAGGTGTATTTGTTGTCTCCGCTGAGCCCATACAAGCGCTCGCGTCTGGAGTCAAAGCGGCGCGATTATTGCAATGATTAGCGACGGTATATGTGTTGACCAGGACGCACATTATTATTATCAAACGTCCGCTGTTGTCCTGGATTCTGCTCGCATGGGAATTCTAGGGGCACTGACGCACAGGAACAATGATTTGGGGTTCATCGAGCTCGCCACCTTCGAACAGACTGGCACCATTATGTTTCTCGTTGCACTGCGCGTTTTCGGTGTTCGCCATCTTGCGGGTCTTGATGTCGGTTTGGTCTTGCGCTCATCTAAAAGAAGCGCGTGGAATTATCTGACGATGTTGGGTGAATCTAAAGAAGGGAAGGTTTCAACAACCCAAAGAACACTGCATTAGTAACCCATGTGGAGCTTTGATTAGGGACTGCGCATGCGATAGCAGATATGGTGGGCAGTAATCCATCCTGGCGTGCATTTCCGTCTTCGATTAGAATTAGGGATACTTCGTTCGAATGCCCAAGCCATGCCAATTGTGATTGCGCATCCTGTGTCCCGTACTTAATGGGAGTCGGATGGAAACAAGTAGTGTTCACGTATCAACCGAAGTTGGGCTTCGTATGCGAACAAATGGAAATCTGGAATCTAGAGTGCCTTGCTACTATCATGAGCTTCAAGCGGAACTTATTCTGAACATGTTGATAGTTCAAGTTGTCATGGTAGCCGACATAGAAAAATCCTCGTAACTTAAGTATCAGAAGACGGAAATCCTATTTAACGCTGAATACATGTTTACAAGGTACATTGAAGTTAATGGAAACGTAACCAACGATGCACTGTACTAGGCCGTGCCTTCCTCCTCCTAGAAATACCAGACAGAGTGGTCTAATCCAACGTCTCCGTTCCAACATTACGGAGGACGCAAGGAGCCTTGCCTTTTGTCACACAATCTTCTTCGAAACGTTTCGTCTCCGAATAACAGCAGCCGTCGCTCCTGCCTTTCTTTCCTCCTCGTCTCGCACACCCGGGTTTCCCGCAACTTCCACACGCCATAGGGCAACACACATCGAAGTAAGCAATACCATTCGGACAACCGCGACTGTTCCCAAACGGAACTGCTTTCTCCTTGCGCTCGACTTTGATTTTCGCAGGAACGAAGGAAATCCCGGAACGCATTAAGCAGCTTGTGTTTTCGATGTCCAGTGACTTGACGTTTCTAACGTAGTAGCACGAAGAAGCGCTCCTCTCGAGGTTCACGATAGAAGAGTTGGTCACACGGACGTCGCTCACATACCGCATGCACAATCCTGCTAGTGTGGAGTCACGGAACGCGCTACCGATAATATGAATGTCGCGCAACACTTGTTCATTGCCCTTGTGTTCTATTCCATCCATATGAATACCACACCCGTGGCGCATCTTCTCCCCGTTCGCAATAAATTGCACGTTCTGAATCTTGAAGCGTTCTGCAGAGGTCGACGCTGCGATTCCATGCCTCCCGTTTCGCGCAATCAGAGAGCTTGAGATACCAACATAATGGGCTTGGTCTAGACGAATGCCATCTTCCCCGTTGTCGCTAGATTCGCACCCGGTCATGGCAATGTGGTATGCTTGGTGCCCGTCTGATCCATGAAGGTCAACTGTGATAACGAAGAAGGTCAGGATGGGGAGCGATAAGGGAAATGATGATACGTACAACCGTGGCGAAAACTGTTCACCGACTTGACGTTGAGCAAGTACGACTCATGGACACGCTCCTGGTACACGCCAACGCGGCCAAGAGTGTGGAACATGTGTTCCAGATACTGATTTTGCGCATTCCCGTCGATAGTGAGCCCTACGAGCGAAACGCGATCCACCTTGTGAGCTATGATTGTTCCCTTGAATGGGTATGGCGGGTACGATTTGTCCTTCACGCGCAATGTGGTCTTGTCTTTGCCCTGCCCGATGATGCAAGTCTTCTTCGGCAATGATATTGGAACTGTGATGGGGAACACACCCTCCCCGATTATCACCGACCCGCCTCCCTTTCTCGATAACGACATGAGTGTTTCGTTCAACATCTTCGCATAATCTTCAATCGAGCCGTCGAATTCAATCGTCTCATTCCTTGCCATGCATATTGCCCAATTGTTGTCGACATCGAATGAAAACTCTCCTCCACCGAACGCCTTCTCGACTGATTTGGTCGTCTTGAACGTTCTCTCGGCGTGAAGCAGGGGTATAAAGGTTAGTGAAACGACCAAGAAGAGTCTCATCTTGCAAGCGGCCGATGGGTCTCCTAGTAGGCTTGTTACTGGCAATGCCTGAAGAGTGAGTAGATTGTGAGACAGTGACGCGTTCGTTGATAAGGGTCAGGACTGTATGTGGGAAAGTGCTTGCTGGAGAGTGCCACACTATCACTGTTAGTTGCAGAGTGCCTGAATTTAAGGAACAGGAGCGACGCGAGCGACACGAAATACAATTTCGGGCCGCACTCGGCGAAGGCGTGTACCTATCTTTCGCAGAAGGGGTTCCCCGTTTCGTCTACTGTTTGTTCGCAGCGTACACCGATATCGCCCATTTCTGCTGCTCAGTTTGTAGAACCACCTTATCTTGTGATTCACAGCGGTGCAAAGTGTCTGGCGCGGGTAGCAGAGCAGTGCATCTCTGAATTCCCGTTGACTAAGGGTAGTGTCGTTGGTGAGCTCTATGAAGCGGCTATCGAGGCATTCAGTTGTTTAGCCGGCTGGGTGATTGGACGAATCTAGTAATCTCATGGGGCTAGGAACAAAGTTGGAAAGGTATTTTGATACAACGGTGGTTGATTGAGAGGTGCTCGTTGGCGTCCGCGTTATCATTCAGGCCACCTCAACGCGGCACCATGCCGGTTCGATGATATTATAAACAGCATAATCACCAGTTCACCTAAAACTAGGAAAGCTGGAAAGCACGTTCATTTAGGAGTTCACAGGAACCCTACTACCATGTTTAAGGAAGGGGAGAGCATCAAGTTTCATCCTGTGGACGGCACGGCATTGTTTACCAAGTGAGCAGCCTTTCCCTTCTAATCCTTGTCCTGGGGTTCGCATGGACCGCAGTGCTGGGGATGACTAACGCGAACGTTCGTTCGCTTATTAGACTCATTGCTCTCGTTGGTACCATTTATTAGAACACCTATTGAATCCGCTTCATCTACCAACACTCCACTACAGTTCAAATTCCGCACCGTTCCTCGACCACACCTTATGCCCTGTCCCTTTCCTGCAAGTCGTCGAATCTACATTGAGGTCGGTGGTGTTCGAAAAGTAGTAGCAGAACGACTCGACGTAATCGTTCTCCACGATGCTTCGACGCACAACAACATCGCTAACATCGTCAAAGCAATACCCCGCCTTTCTTGCGTTCACCAACCGGTTGTACGAATACCTGATGTGTTTCGTTCCGAATTGCTGATTGTTTTGTGCCATCATGTTGCACCCCACGCCGCTATCGAACCCGTTTCCCTTCATAACATTTTCGACGACCTGCACGTAGCGCGTCCCAGTGACAATATTGAGGCCATGTCTATCATTATTCTTCGCCCATGATTGTTTGAGCGTCACGTAATACGTTTGGTCCAAGGTGAATCCGTCCAACCCATTGTTCACCGCCTCACAACCCTCGAGCAGCAAGTAGTACGCCCACTCCAACTTGCTCCCATGTGGATCGAATCCATAGCCGATGTTGTTTCTCACCGAAACGCTCTTCAAGTACAAGAAGTTGGTCAGTTGCGTGAATAATCCATACCGGCCGTACGCCGCTCCGTGCAAATCCATAGAATTCTGACCCTTCCTGTTCCCATCTATCGTCAAGTCCGCCACCGTTACGCGAGTAGTGGCAGCTGAACGAACTAGACCAGCCTGTTTGAAAGTAGGGGCGTTGTCCACCAAGCGAATTCGGGTTTCTCTCATCCCCGCACCTAGAAGGCAAGTGAACGACGGCATGCGAATCTGGCGTCGAACAGGAAACACACCTGGGCCCAACATGACACTGCCACCAGGCTTGGAGCGCTGCCGCATCCTCATCAACACACGATTGATTACATCGGCGTAGTCGCCAACCTCGGGTGAGTACGAGATGGTGGCCCTCGAGCGATTGCAATACTTGAAGTTGGTGGCGGTGTTGAATGGCTGATTCGCCTCATTGAACACTTCCCAACCCTCGTCCCGAGCAAGATCTCGCCAATCGCCGCGGTGTTTCGCAGGCTTCCCACGCACTATAGAAGTTGCGGCTCCTGCAACGCCGGTATTGAGGCCGATGGCGACGACGAGTAGGATTATCGCAGCAAGTCGTGACATGTTGCAAACGGGGCTTGTGCGTGAAGCCGCATGCGCAGTAAGTACTTGCGCTCGAGGAAGGTGCCATCTCTCAAAGCGGCACCAAGTTGGAATTGTGTCGTTGTGCGGTTGGTCCAAACACGCGTTACGTTTCCATCCCGATGCATACTAAGCAGGGACCGAACTGCGAACGTGCAACCGAGTAAGCACCTCTAAAATGCGAAGGCATGGTGCCTTCATATCAATCAAACCCGTGGTGGCCATGGTCACTCTCGTACCGTCGTGTGGACTTGGCTTTCCGATTGAAATAGGTCACCAAAGCGTGGCACAACTGGAACAAGTTTCGAAAGGGCGGCAATGAACACCACGGAACTCATCGCGTCCTTCGCAATCGTGTTTTGCCCATCGTACTTAGTGACCATAGGAGATTCCCTGCGCACGAACTCAGAGAATCCGATCGTCCACCCACGGCACTTCTCAACGCGGGACAGAGCCTTGCATGGTATGGGGCATTGCTACCTTCAGTACTAGTTTAGAAATGCAGATAAAATTGAAGGGGGTTGCTAGCCAGGTAGAAAGAACTTGCTGTATACAGTAATATGAAATTCTATTGGCCAATTAATTCACTGATCCCTGTATAGAAAACCGCACCCATAAAGTGAAAGAGAAGAACAGGCGGGCAGCCCAAGGAGGAGGACCCAGAATCGCACTGTACGAAATACGGGGAAGTCGGTGAACAGTGTATCCTCTCTAAAGTACAGTACAACAGTGTGTAGACCCACTGCCGATGCCAGTGCCAGTACAGCAATACCTCACCTCACTACGGTACTTTACTTTGTTCGATTGTGCGCCATACATTGAGGGTGTCGTACATTGCATTGCCGGCACAATATTAGTCGAGAAATGAACATTAGTTGCAGTATAATTGGAGGGGATTCATAGGATGTATTGCACAGTATTACTCAAGTGGTACCCGCAGTGCTATGTCGCAATACCTTGGACACTATCGCATTAATCCTGCTCGATAATATGTTGATTTAAAAGTTAACCACGTAACTTTCCCGGTTTCATTTCTTGCTGCTACTGTAATCCGCGCGTGGAGCCTCAAAGAGCAGACGAGCGTCCAACTAGCGGCTATTTTCGCACAGAAGCAATGAATTGTAAGCAAGTGAGAAGAGGATACACGTGCAGGTGTACAATACTGTGGGTCGTGTACGGTAATGTGGCGATACAGCGCAGTCCAGTCCAGTATTGGTTGAATCCAGTTGTGTACCGTACATCCATTGTAGCTGACAGGAGCAAGCCTGGAATAATTGCTGTTTGAGCCTCAGACTCGAATTGGAGCAGGGAAGATGTATGTCAACGATAGTGTATGATACACTACACTATTGTACACGACACCACGCCGAGCTACATCGACCAGTGCTGTGCCTCGTACAGAACGCTACACTGCACTACACCATTGTACTGTACCTGTACACTGCACACCTCATTCCTTTCGTACTTATCAAATCCCGTGCTTCCATTCCCTCCGGTCGATTCTTACCAAATCACTATCGAACGTACCGATCTATACCGCACTGTACCCAACCCTGCCGTGTGGACAGTATAGCGCAGTATCTCACACACACACACACTCGCTCACCCTCACTTCACCCTCACCTGCACACTGCGTCGCTCATCCCCTCGCACTTACCCACAAGTCCACCCCACGCACACGCGCATTTCCACGACACTACAACTGTACTGTATTGCTCGTTAACCTCCGTCGCCATGCCTCCTGCCGCCGCCCCCACTGCCATCCCCGCGGCAATGACGAAAGCCTCCGAGCCGACGACGAAGAAGTCCATCGTTCAAATCGGATGCGGAATTGTTGGCCACGCGTATGCACGAGCATTCGTCGAGGGCGGTCACGATGTGTTGGGCATCGAAGCTTCACGACTGCGTATGGAGCAGGTGTCCGCCTATTATCGGATGCGCCATGTGAGTGAAAATCTCAGCAACGAAACGAACGTGGACTTCATCTTACTGTCGATTAATACTCCACTGGATGAATCGACGGGGGCGTTGAGTATGCGTTACCTGTGGTCCTCCCTCGGAAATGTGGTGACATTGCTGCGTGCCAATCCGGATGCGTTGGTTGTGATTCGCTCGACGGTAACTCTTGGATTTTGTGCCGCTTATCGTGCCGCACTGACGCGCGAGCTGAGCGCGAGCACAAATACTACTACCCGACCGCGTTTGTGTTTCCAGCCCGAGTTTCTGCGAGCGAAGAGTGCGCTTTCTGATGCGCTGAACCCGTGGCACGTGGTGCTGGGCGCGGACTCGGTGGCGGAAATCCGGGACTACGCGCAGTTCCAGATGAACTACGTGGAGGAGGCGCGCATCAGCTACTGCACGATAGACGAGGCGGAGGTGATGAAGATCTTCCACAACTCGTTCAACGCGGCGAAGATCTCCTACTTCAACCAGGCCGCGATGCTGATAGACCGTGTGAACGAACGCGACGGCAAGGCCATCGACGCGGCGGCGACCTTCAAGTTGATTTCGAAGACTTGCGAGGGCCTGCTCAACCCGATGTACGGGCTCACGCCGGGCCACGCGTACTACGGCACCTGCTTACCCAAGGACAGCGCCGAGCTGGCGCACATGGAGAAGGACCTCGACCTGGAGTCCGACCTGTTCTCCCAGGTCGTCAACGTGAACCACGTCATGAAGCGCTCCGACGTCGCCGAGGTGCTGCACGGCGACAACCACGTGGATTCCCAGTTTTTCCACCAAGCCACCGCCTCCGCCGCCGGCCCCGCCGCCGCCGCCGGGTCCCCCGGTACCAAGGCGGGCGGCGGGAACGGCGTCGCGCCCATCGCGAATCGCGGAGGCGTCAAGGAGAAGATGGGCTTAGGCAACGAGAACGTGCTGAGCATGGTGTCCCTTGTGGACGCGGACAAGGTCTCGGACTCCAGCGTGGACAGCTCGTAACACCTCACACCACACTACCCCGCAACTCCTACTACCTCCTCACGACTATTACTTGTACCGCCGCCGCTGCTGCGACTGCTTTCGTTAATTTACTATGTCCTTCCATCTCGCCACTGCCACACTTGTCGATCCCGTGTGCTTACATATGTACAGTACATCCTTCAATAAGTGAACCTTTTCTGTGTGTTGCTATTATTAATCAGTACTCGTGCTGTTAGCGTTGCACTGTACACGACCTCGACTTGTACTGTACCACCGCCACCACCAGCCCTTCCTCCACTGCGTCCGGTTACGTGCTTCCGCGAGATTATCGATCCAAACGCATCCTCGCATCCCACCCTCGCCCTCTCTGCGTTCTTACTCCACTGGCCACTTCCCCGAAATGCCTATGTCAGCATTACGCACCGTTTCTCGATAATATCTGATTCTCGATGGTTAACGTTCGGGAATCTGCCGCGACTCCCGCTGGTCCTTGTCATTGTTGTGTACTGTACGTTGACAACACGCGTGTAGACCTAAATTTCACTATTTCGCGTGCAATGTCAACTAGCTTTCCTAGTTGACGGAATGACAACGCGCGACAACCACGACACTTTCCTTGCACCCATCCAACGAATGCGGTGTGTTCCGAAAAGTATGCAAAAATAAGGGCGAAGCGTGGGAGTTCTGCGCAATTTTGCTACAGCGGACGTGGCTATTGAGAAGAGAGAGACCGGTGCCGAGCGATAAGCGTGCCGATGTGGGAAACGCCCGGGATGGACGAACCCGTGGGGGCAGTGCCACGACCACTGAATGAACAGCTGAAGCCGGATGCGAACAAGTCGGCCGTGGCGGCGAACTGTTGGCGTGTGGCAGCAATGGTGCTTGTTCGTCTTTTGGACGGATGCACGTGACGTGCGCGTGAGTGGCGGGGAGTATGCGTGCTTGTTCGAGAAGTCGCAGGCGGCAACCTTGGACTCCGGTGTCATTGTGAATCTGTTCAAGTGACAAGTTGGAAAGGAAACTGTATGTGCTGCCAAGACTGGTAAAGCTGAACCGAACGACACCCGTGAGAATCATCCTCGATATACTCAATGAGGTGAACGGTAGGCTGTTGAGAAAAGCGCAAGGAGACTCGGGCAGTTGGGAGTACCGCGCCGTATGCAATGTGGTGGCATGTGCCTAGTGCGATGAAGGCGAAGGTCGTGTAGGGAGAGCGTACCCGTTTTCTAATTGATGCGCCGAGGGGACCTGCGGAGGATCGGAATGTAAAAATACCGGACGAGAAGGCGTCCGAGTTATCGGCCGACTCGCGGTGGGTAGAACTTCCTGATGGTGTATGGCACAAACAGGCACCGCGGAGGCGTTGACGCTGAAGAGAAGGACGAAGGGCCCGGGGGTGGATCAAGGTGCATGACAGGGCGCCCTTCAGAATGAGCGCGTCGCACGCAAAACATTCGTTGGTAGTGCAGAGCCCGCTGAACGTGTCAGTGGCTGCGGGCTGGGGCAAACAATCGTTCGGAGTCCATTATTTTCGTATTCATTCGTGGTTAGCGAATACGCCGATGGAATCAGTCGTGCGCTGATGAAAATGCGGCTGCGGTCCAAGCCTAGTGGCAGTGAAGTGTTGCGGCCTGATGTGGTTCCCGTTCAACGCGAGATTCGCATGCCGTCATTCACTTGCCTTTCACTTTCGGGGATGTGAGAAACTCGAATTCGCTTGGTGCGCCACGCTCCCACATTCAAACAAGCTGGTCTTGTCCGCTCATCTGCCACTACTCGTGTAACAGTGGCAGACTTGACGATTAATGGAAATAGAAAGCGGCAAAATTGTGCAGATTTGCACGGAGCGGTGTACGGCCGATATGGTTGATTCACTCAACTGACAAACTTCTTGTACTTGAAGAGCGTTTCTCTACGGGAGCGAATTGGAGTGGGCGTACTACTTGCTGTTGGAGGGTTGTGAGGCGATGAACAATGGGTTGGACGGATTCACCTTGGACCAAACCTATTACGTGACGCTCAAACAATCTCGGGAGCGGAACAATGCCAGGCATGGGCTCAGCATTGTTACAGGGACGCGCTATGTGCAGGTCGTCGAAAACGTGATGAAAGGAAACGGGTTCGATAGCGACGTCGGCTGCAACATGGTGGCACAAAACAATCAACAGTTAGGAACGAAGCACATCAGGTATTCGTACAACCGGCTGGTGAATGGAAGGGATGCCGGTTTTTGTTTTGACAACGTTAGTGATGTTGTGGTGAGTCGAAGCATTGTGCAGAACAATGGCGACGAGTCGTTCCGCTACTACATTTCGAACACCATCGATGTCAATGTGGATTCCACGACTTGCAAGAAAGGGTCGGGGCATAAGGTGTGGTCAAGGAACGGCGCGGAATTTGAACTGTGATGGAGAGTGGGTAGGCGAAGCGTATTCAACGGTTGTTCTAGTAAAACGGTACCAACAAGAGCACGGTCTAGCGAGCGAGCGTACGAGTCAAAATTCTTCTCCAGCATTGCAGTCCATACGAAATAACTGCTAGGCCAGAGACTGGAATGGAAGTGCTGTTCAATTAGAAACGAATATGTGCTAACATCAGGAAGAAACGCCATGCTCACAACATCCTCGAACATGGTAGAAATCAAAAGACGTTCCGTGACTTGCGAACGTGGCTTGCGACATCTCACGAGTTGCACCGATAATCCTATTACACTACAATGCTGCGCACATCCGGGGTTGCGGAAGCGCGAACTGCTCGGGTACGTGCAGAACCTGTCGAACACAGTGGTGATTGGCGGAACTTATATCAAAACGAGGGATGGAAATTGCTTGACGAGGTGAATGAACCATTCAACACCTCACAAATCTCACGTACTGCAATCGCTCGAACACCATCATCTCGCATTCGCCCGAGGTTAGCGATTACGTCGATGAAACCAATCGTACATTGATAGAAATGCGGCTGCAGTCCAGGTCTGGTGGAAGTGTAGTGTTGGGTCCAGGTGTATTTCGTGTTCGACACCAAATTTGGATGCCGTTATTCACTTGCTTTGTAGGATGGTACCGTGTTGCTGTGGGGTGAACAGTAGTTCAAAAAAAGCGGGTACTTCGGCTATCGTGCTCATCTGCTAGGAAGGGGCGTGCATTGAAACGACAAAGCCCGGACGGAGGCACTGGGATTCCCACTGGGATTTGAAATGTTTTGTTTCCTGTGTTTTGGTTCTGATAAGCTGCTCCATAAAACACAAGTTAATCGTGCCGCATCATCGCCACGGTCAATGGCTAACGACGTATCCATTTGGCTGCCGAAATACTCTTCATTATTGACTGTTCAATGTTGGAGCAGTTTACATCGACTCAGCTACCACTCGACAGGCAGTTCAGGGATGCCTAGATAACGTGCACAAAGGTCATCGGGGAGCAGCGGCTGTTCCCACACAATTTTGCGCGGTCGTATCAATAACAACCTCCCGACTTCGTTCCGTGCCCCATGAAATTGCTCGCTTCTGACCAATCATCCAACTGGGTCAAACAACTGAATGCCACGATAGCCACTTCATAAAGCTTACCAGGGACGCTGCCATTAGTCAACAAAAATTAAGAGATGCAGTGCTCTGCAACAAGCGCCAGACACTTTGTATCGCCAGCAATCACACGATAAGGTGGTTCTACAAACTGGACAGCAGAAATGGGCGATACCGGTGTACGCTGCGAACAATCGCTGATCGAGACCAGGAGCAACTTCTGCAACGGATAGTTATACGTCTTCGCCAGTGCGGTTTGAAATTGTGTTTCGTGTTGCTCGTGTTGCTCGTGTCGCTTAAATTCAGGCACTGCGAAACTACCAGTGATCGTGCGGCACTCTCTAGCAGGCACCTTCCCACATACACTCCTGAAATTGGTCCTTATAAACAAACCGTCAGCGCCTCACAAACCAACTCACTCACCCGTCTAGCATTGCCAACCCCAAGCGCTACTAGGAGAATTTTCCGCCACTTGCAAGATGAGAACCTTCTTGGTCCTTTCCCTAACCTTAATGCGCCTTCTGTACGCCGAAAGAGTATTCAATACGAAACACTCAGTCGAGGAGGCTTTCGGTGGAGGGAACTTTTCATTCGATGTCGATGAGAATTGGGAGCTATGCATGACAAGGAACAAGACAATTGAATTCGACGACACGGTGGAAGACTATACCAAGATGTTGAACGAAACACTCATGTCGTTATCGCAGAGTGGAGGCGGCTCCGTGATACTTACCGAGGGGGTATTCCCCATCACAGTTCCGCTATCGATGCCGGCGAAGACCTGCATTATCGGCCAGGGCAAGGATATCACCACACTGCGCGTGAAGGACAAATCGTATCCGCCGTACCCATTCAAGGGAGCAATTATTGCTCACAAGGTGGATCGCGTTTCGCTCGTAGGGCTCACCATAGACGGGAACGCGCAGAATCAGCTCATAAAACACAACTTCCGCGCGCTTGGTCGTGCTGGTGTGTACCAGGAGCGCGTTCGTGAGTCGTACTTGCTCAACGTCAAGTCGGTGAACAATTATCGCCACGGGTGTACGTATCATTATTCCTCTTCCCACTCCCCATTCTGACCCTTTCATCACAGTTGACCTGCATGGATCAGATGGGCGGCAAGCATACCACATTGCCATGGCCGGGTGCGAATCTAGCGGCAATGGCGGAGATGGGGTTCGTCTAGACCAGGCCCATTACGTCGGCGTCACAGATTCTCTGGTTGCACGAAACGGCAGGCACGGAATCGCGGCGTCGACGTCTGCCGAACGATTCAAGATCCAGAATGTGCAGTTCATTGCGAACGGGGAGAAGATGCGGCACGGATGTGGTATTCATATGGATGGAATAAGACACAAGGGCAAAGACCAAGTCTTGCGCGACATTCACATTATCGGTAGCGCGTTCCGTGACTCCACACTAGCAGGAGTTTGCATGCGGTGGGTGAGCGAGGTCAATGTGACCGACTCCTCTATCGTGAACCTCGAGAAAAGCAATTCCTCATGCTACTATGTTCGAAACGTCAGGGCTCTTGACATCGAAAGTACAAGCTGCTCTATGCTTTCCGGGACTTCCTTTGTTCCTGCGAAAATCAAAGTCGAGCGCAAGGCGAAGGCAATTCCGTTTGGGAATAGTCGTGGTTGTCCGAATGGAATCGCATACTTCGATGTGTGCTGCCCAATGGCATGTGGAAGTTGCGGGAAACCAGGGTGCGCGAGACGAGGTGGAAAGGCGGGCAAGAACGACGGCTGTTGTTACTCAGAGACGAAGCGTTTCGAAGAAGATTGCGGGAAAAAGGGCAAGGCTCCTTGCGTCCTCCGAAATGTAGGCACCAAGTTGAACTAGACCACTCACTCTGTCTGGTAGTCAAAGAACTCTAATTCTGACAACTTTGGAAGTCAGGAGCAGGAGGAAGCAGAGAATTTCGCAAGTCAGGAGGTGGAGGAAGGCACTGCCTAGTATATCCTTGCCAAAGTTTCCACCAACTTAAATGTAGCTCATAAACGTATCTTCAGCGTTATGACTTTTTGTGTCGTTTGATACCAAAGCGTAGTTCCATCGGGTTTCAACCTTGGCTTGCCAATGAGTTCATGTTGGTAAAATTAGCGCACCTAGCACAGTCCTTGAGTAAGAATAGATAGCACGTAGTGATGCCAAGGCAATTCCCATTCCACGCTTGAGCGTCCAACCGATAGATTCCAATTCCTGCCAAAGAAAATCGGCCAGAGGAAGCTACCTCAGGGAATCTGGCCTGGATGAAAGCGGTGATTTGTGAATACAACGCAATGAGGACAGACAGTTCATGCACTTCTTCGGGCGTGAGCGTAGAGCTAAATAGGACGTCATGATGCATAAGACGAGAAACACCGAAATGTGAGTAGCAGAAGTGCGAACAACAGCAAACACTGCGATAAATAACGTATACGCGCAAGGGAACATGTACAATCGCTACCCGAGTTGCGGCAAACGCCCCGTCTGGGCTCATGGCGCGCGCATACATGGGCGCGTGCGCAGCGGAGGCAACGAAATACAACCAGATTATGTCGAGCATGGCGGGAATAGCAGCTCCCACATTATGGGCGAGGAAGAGGTCAGGAACAAGGGTGAGCCCGGTTAAAGAAAAAGCGAGAATTAGAACGGAGTCAGCCCGTACGCGCTGCGACGCTCTGTCACGTTGAACGACAGTCAGAGAGCGTCAACTCGTCAAGCTCGAAGCGCAAACGCGATAAGTATGAGGCACGCAGCTGAGAGTGCCAAATCGAAAGCAGGGAAATTCGCTTGTGGTCGTACAGTCCAATGTCCGGAACGTAAAGTAGTCGATGGATCCAGAAGCGTCGCGCATTGGGGCGAGCATGGACAAGACACACGCAATGCAAGATGTCACGACGGAGATAATCAGGCGTAACGGAGCTGGTGCACAAACAAACGCCCTAGTCATGCTCGTAAAGGTCGAATGGAAGACGGTGGTGAGTGCCTGCGAATGACTATTGGTTGGCTGGTCGTTTGCAATCGAAAAACTCTGAAACCTACGAGGAAGTTTACAGTTGATTTGAATCCCAGGCCCTTTTAGTACAGCTGTAGAAGCAATTACGTCATTTAAAGTTTTGATAGGTTATTTTCATTCAGAGCCAATAGTTGGCACTTCTGCTGCGAGGCAAGAAATTTTTGGCCATGGATAACGTTGACTGGGAAACATCGCCGTTTCCTCCCTGTGACTCCGCTAAGCAACCGGGACCAATTTTACAGCATGAATCACTCCAGAAGAATGTCCACAAACTACAGAAGCCCGACCCACATCGAACAGCTTGAAAAATTACGATGATTTAAGGTTGTTAAGTAGTTGAAATTGTAGTGATTCCGGAGCGAACTAAGGTGTTTGATGAAAATATTTGAACGTGAAGACGAATTGTTATTATTATTCAATGGTTATAAATTTAATTGAAATTGGTAGCTATAGAATTTTAACCAGTAAATTACAAATAAACGAAAATTCGTAACCACAGAATGAAAAGGGGCGAGTACCTTTGTAACAACACTTTTCTCGCAGAGTATGAAGTGTTCGTGTTTTTCGTTCCGGTAATAAATTGGATGGATTTGAACTTTATACCACCAAGCGATACTATACTATAATTATTGCAGTCAAAATTACGCGATTTAATAGCCGTATCGGCACGATAATAAAACTAGTTCCAATCTAGTATTGTTTATAAACTCAGCAATAGAAGCAATCGTCGCCGAGCAATCCCGATATCCAGAATTATTTCGTGGAACAATTTTTCCCCACCGGACATCTATTGTTTGGAATGTTAAGGCAGATGTGCAGGATTATAGAACCAGGAATCTTCAGAATTCTATTGCTTAACGTAAAGAAATCAAAGGAATGGAATAAATGAGGATTCAAAGAGAAAGAAATTACTAAACAAAATGAAAGGAATTGAGAAATTGAATAAAGGGAAGTGACATATCAGAGATCTCTCAAAGCGTGCTATTCTTATTGTATTCCAGGATTCATTGGTTTGGTATCCATTTTGGCCGAGTGAACCTAAGGCAAGAGACGGAAAGTATGGGCCAAATAATAGAGCCTGAGTAAAACGCGCCGCATCTACCGTGATGCGACTTCGAATGTTTACTCTGTTGATGAGAGAATCTCCGGAATTTTGATGAGTTTGAAAACTTAAAAAGTGAAAACAGCAGACAAAGAACACCACGGAAGTGGTATTATTACAAAT
>JAAUYH010102541.1_pt1 | contig 23970 bp, 23 predicted proteins | sample 7278061 | NCBI WGS metagenome assembly JAAUYH01 (sample SAMN14350203, study PRJNA611818) | marine sediment metagenome | isolation source: surface marine sediment (0.6m) | place: French Polynesia: Moorea | collected 2018-08 | reverse complement strand
GATGCGTTCCGTTGGAGTCAGGATGCCACTACTTTCACGTTATATGAACAGGAGAAGACAATTGTCGCTACAGCGATACTGTTCACATGACGCTGTTCCATTTGGTGCGCATTGAGAAATTCGAACAGGCTGAGAAAATTGTATGCCGTTTTGGTGCTTTTCTTTTATTCGTGTGCAGTCTGCATTTAATTTCAGAGTGGGAAAGATGGAGAATGGAGGAATTACGGAAGACGAAAATGAAACGGCAAGGCTGAGAACGAGTAGTACGAGAATGACGCGTTCCTTTGCAATGGCGACACCACAACTTTCACGCCATATGAATAGGCCCACACAATTGTCACTGTACAGGAAAAATTGCAGCGATACTGTTCTATTTGGTAAGCAATTTGAAATTGCAACAGGATGACAAAATTGTAAGACATTAAGATGCTATTCTTGTATTCGTGTGTAGTTTAGTCCGGTAGAAATTCAAGTTGTCTGGCACGTCCTTGTGGTATTAATCTGTGTGGTTTCGATGCTGTTCGAAGTGTATTACAGAAGCGCCAGGACAATTGTCCAGGACAATTGCACAATACTGTATTGGTGTTGGTGCTCTATGTGGCACAAAGCACCCCCTCCCCGTCTCGCAACGCTATTACAACTTGTAGAGCGTCTGCAGTCGATTCAAGAGAGAGACGGTGCAAGAAGGAGTGAAGGAAGACGAAGATGCAGTAGGGAAAGCGAGAATAACTTGCAAGGAATGACGTGTTTCGATGTAGTCTTGAAGCTACAACTTTCACGTCATGTAAACAAGGCAGGCAACTACCGTTCTAGTGCACTTTCTCTCCTTCACTTATGTGCACATTATCGAAGTAGAACAAATTGACAACATTGCTCGAGTTTTGGGGGCTATTTTTGTATTTATGGGTAGGTTCCTGGGAGTCGGATGAAGGACACGGTTGTCGGACACATTCATGAAATACTATTTCTGTACGATATTGTATCGACGTTGTTCTAAGCGAAACACAGCTGTGGAAGGACAATTGTCACGGACAGCTGCGCACTACTGTACGGTAGTGTATCTGTACTGTACTGTATTGGTATGTAGTACAGTATACGGCACTTACCGATAATTAACTGTTACAACACATTACCGGTACATAAGTTTGTAACGGTAGTATTGGGACGGTAGCTGTTCCATACACTGCCGTTATTGGTTGTCGACAGGATCAACAGTCTATTGATAGAGTGAACAAAACGGGACCTTTCCATTTTTTGTAATCCTGATGAAAATTAAAACTTGATGTTGCCTGCCATTTGCCCTGCTTCAATAAAACTGTTTGCCATTGCTGCAGGTGCACAACTACAGAACAAAGATGTATGTGGATGCAAATCAATTTAAATTATTTGTATTTTAGTGAGTAACAGAGTTTCATTTACCTAATCTCAGGTAGTTTCTATTTCGGACTATTCATGAGTTATATTTGATTCCATATTTCCACTTAAATCAATCACACAGATTTGGTTCAGAGATATCTGAGGGGCCTGCTATATTTTTTAGTCATCCTCGTTCGATCTGTAAGTAGAAAACAGTTCCATAAAATGAACGACGATATCTGGAGCACTTTCAACGTTATCAAGACTTTAGAAGTAGAAAAAAATAATAGACAATCTGTAATAATTCAGTAGATTCGGTAATACAATTAATTTATTTTTTTGAAAACGATATTCGTTCAAGAATAGTTTCGTTGCTTTGTTACTAAAAAAATTGCGATATACCATTTGCAGAATCCCTGCTACAGAACAAGAGAGTTTGACATCAGATTTGAAATGATTATTGCTACACTTCTTCTATCTCACTCCTCATGATACCATCGCATACTCGGTACATGGCTAAAACCTAGATCTTTTACGACTATTTGATTTGTTTAAAATAATTATTAGATGGATTATTCGAATCAAAGAAATTTTAATAGATCAGCTGGTCTATAACTGCGTCAGTAATTAAGTCGGCTGCAGGGGTGACATCTCCTGTTCTAAATTGTGAAAGGAAATATAAACTTACCTGCTTGGAAAATAGAACGGCTTGACGGCCGTTTTCATACTCTGATTCTAGGAGACAAGTAGATTGGTGCCATCAGAAATGGGGTTCTCTATTCGATGGAACTATTCTAATGGATTCTTTATTACAAGAAGAACTGAGGAAAGCTAATTTATTCTTCGCTGACCTTGTTCGTTTACTAAATTTCTCTATTAAAGTAAAATAAGCGTGTTCCAAGTTCAAATTTCTAATATGCTCATGAAATGAGTGGTAGAAGTTGCTTGCACACACAAACACACACACACACACACACACACACACACACAAAGATGTCTAATACGTAGGATCAGGACAAAACATAAATCACTACGAGACTTTTCGGGACATGTTGATATTGATAAAGGAAAAATTGACTTATAAGAGAACACTTCCTTACGCAGGATTAATTAATTAATAATTCTCACTTCCGCCTTGATCTAGTAATACATTCTGAGCAGAACTATGATATAGTATTCTTGCAAATTTCGGAAGAGCAGAGCTCTTCGAAGCATAATGCTTTCTCCAAGTCAATCAGCAATGTTAGGATTCATTTCTCAGGCACAACCCTATTATATTTCTATTTCTACTATTCAATGTTTAAACTTTCGTTAACAGTTATGTTCTGCGATTTTCTGTTCGGTTATTAATTGTCACTTTAGCCCTTTTTCGTTTCCTTGTATTAGTAACTTGCATCAAATCTATAGTTCTGCCTTATCAAATGCTCAGAGTTCACCAATAGGTTTGTGAATGCAGCTGAACTATACTGGTCGGCGACAAATCACCTTGCAAATTACAGTAATGTCATCACATTGTACACTGAAAACACCTTTCTAGGATTCGAATAGATAAGAGCAAGTATGAATTAGAAATTCTATACTTTGCGAAGAACATGTATCTGAACTTAAAAATCAATTATGTTTAAGTTTGAATGGAATCTGATACCGCGTAAAATTTGCCCTTCGTATAGCCTGAATTCACACAGAATCGAGAACTGCGATATGTCCTTGTGATACAATCCTGTCATTTCGGCAAATTTCGCGTTGGAGAAATTTATATTTTTCTTTAATACGCGCATTTAAGGACTCGTCCATCTCAAGAAATGAGAAACTACAGGTGATACTTCTCGAAAGCGACCTAACGTCTTTTACTTACTTGACTTTCTATCTTAAATTTTCACAATGAATCATGAATGATTGCAATAGGCCTGTGGATTGTAAACTTTCGGGACGCACGCGAGTACTCGGCATATCGCCGATCGATCAGTTCTAACCAGAAATTAAACGCAATCTCATCGATCAAGCCCGAATACAAAGTGACCACAAGAGATTCAAAACTCTGAAGCTAATAACAATCGATATGGAAAGCTCTTCAGTCTTCACATGCAAAGCCAATTAGTGAATCAACGATAATATTGGAAAGAAATGTCTGATTATTGAAAGAAAGGTGCTTCGTAGAGCAGAATTGTATGGAGTTCTTGAAGAATTGGTTCCATTCACCTCTATCAATGCAGTTGAAATTGCACTTTGTGAAGTTAATAAATTGGAAATAGAATTTTCCTCTTCATTCTATGTAATTCATAGATTTTTGACATTTATTGTAGATGAAAAACACTTGAAATGGATTGCGAAAGGGCAGTGAAACTTGTTAACCTGAAGCTAACAATTTTTAAGACACTCTTTGGATTTAAATGGGACGATGTCCAATCTGCATTAGGTCTTTGGGGTTATTACCTGAAAGGCAATGATAAAGGATTTGGAATTGTTTCCCGGCTATCTCAGTGGCATAGAATTACAATTGAAGCTGACCAGTTTCAGCTCAATGCTAGAATTTTCTTTTTCTTCACCAGAAAAAAGAATTTTTTATTGATTACTTGAAAGTGAGATAGATTAGATCCGAATGTACTTCTTGAATAAAACGTCAGATGCGGCATACACACTGTAGTTCAAAACTCCTAGGAAGCGGAACAAACACCAACATCAAGCCCAGCTAGTAGGTGGCCACCCGATGGGTATGTGTGACGAACACCCCTAGGGGAGATGAGGTGACTGTAGAACATTACGCACAACAAGAGCATCATTCTAGAGAAGTATTCTTGCCCCAGAGGAGGATGTAGAGAGGAGATAGGGCAATTTTGGGTCGCCGACTACGCAACTAGACCACCCAGGTGGTGGGATTGGGCACCTCAGTAACCCTTCTGAGGCCGAATCTGGTCAGGGGATGTCCCCTGGGTCTCTTAAACCCGTCAGAAGGAGTAACAAACACAACACGGCTAGTGTTAAACAAAAATTGAATACCGCAGGCGGGAAGGTTTGTAGCGAACCACTCCTTGGTTTAATTGTAGGAGTCCCCAAACTACGTATGGTAGCCCGACTAGAAAAAATACATTACCTAAAGTAGTATAACTAATATAGCACTGAACTTAAAATATAGGACCGGTACCTAAAACTGACATCTCTCCACGGAGCAGCAAAGTACGCCGAGTGGGAAAGCTCTTGTCTGTGCACCTCGTGTAATGTAAGGAGCCGGCACCCTGTCCTCCCGTTCTATGCTGTCGCCCACGAGTGAGATGTGACGGTCCGTGTCACTACACACACAACTTACGAGCTCATTCAAGAGACAAAACTGAGAAAGTTAGCAGATTTCGAGTTTATCGTTGCTAATGAGGGCCGATATCTTACATCTGCTAGTAATTAACAATTGAAAGCTGTTCTACCTCTTTGCCGAGGATCCAATCGAGCATTGCTATCGAGAAGAACACTTACTCTGCCTCTTGCGCTTAAAATTTCAATCAAATTGCCGAATTAGTTCTCACGTTATGAGCAGATTATGAAAATTACTTTGAACGTTATTGCAGTGTATATTGTGTAGAATAAGTTCTATTTGCCAATTTTTCAACGCATACCAAGAAATTATGTATCTTTCTGTATGAGAATGACCCTGTTCGAGTAAGTGAAGTCTATTAAAAAGTAAGAGTCTCGAATATAGAGGCATTGTGAAGTCAAGACATCTGCAGTTTCAGGCTTGCCTTTCCCCAAATAAATCTTTTCCCGATTCATACCTAAAATGTCATCCTCTGGATCGAAGTGTATTCGCATACTCTTGACCAACAAGAATCCTCTCCTGTGTTCCATAGCCGTTTCGGATCTCAAACATTTCTTTGTAGTTGAGTTTCGCCTTTTCTGTTTATCGAATTACAATTACAATATTTAAACACACTTCTTTCTAGTTCCGATACTTGTGCGTTATGAAGCATGAGAACTAGCGTAGAATGGTATGTCGTAATCAAAACAGGAATCTCATTTCAATCGAAGGAAGGCAAATCGGAGGGCGATTTCAATGAACTTCGAAACAAAAACCAATCATTGCTACGGTATTTATCCAGAATGTAGTACTCTGATTTCTAGATCCAGGATCGCTAATGTGTCCAGGCAAGTCGATTGTTTTAGTGTTTTCACATTTCAGTTCGTAATTTTATGACTCAATTGCTAAATTGGAAGAACTTCCGAACTAACCTCTCATGAATTTAGCTTCGTGTAATTTTCCTTCGTCCAGCCTAAGAAACGGTTTCCGAATTAAAAAGTTTAACGTCTATTTGGGACCATTTAATTTCTATTTCCAAATTACAACCATCGTTTGGCTGAACCTAAATGACAACCTATATTGTGCGGTAGTTCCTTCTGGTTTTGAAGCGAAGTCACGAAGTGAGTGGTCATCGGAGGCCGGAACCTAGTACTGTACCGTGCAATTCAATGCAATACGTCCCGGAAACCTGAAGCGGATGCGTTTTGTAGTGGGTTGCGATCCTGTATTGGGCAGTGATGGAGTGGATGAGGGGAGCAGCAATTAATCTGCTGAGCGAAGAGGCAAGGTGTGTGAGAACCGGTATTCGGTGGTGGATGGCAGCAGGATGTTTTAGGGAAGAAGAAAATGAAGCTTTACTGTCGAGCAAAGTCCGTTACATCGACGAATCAAAAAGATTACTTAATGATTCAGGAAAACGGTTGTTGACGTGCTTAATCACTTTGAACAAGTTGAAAGATTTAGCCTCGATACTCGTTTGGCAATTGGGGCTGGCACCAATAACAATGGCCCAAGTTTTTCGGTGACAGCAATAACTTTGTGTTGGTTTTCGACGATGAATTGTATGAATGTTAAGTGGCATCGAGCACGTAAAATGTTGGGTGCTCTATGATTGTGGATAGCAATTGCAGCATGCTAGTGTGCCGAGCGCGAGGTGGTTAGAACTGTTGGATTTATGGCAGATGTACCATCAGGTGATGTATATTGTTACGCATGGTTGTGGCATTGTTCATGAACGGGTTCAAAGGGGTGTGTACATAACAATGGTTGGCAGGATACAGGATTCGATACAAGGGAGTTGGCACTTGACAAGGATTGAGAATGACGGGTGATATGCAGATAATATCAAGTGCTGTGCAATTGATGATGGAGGTGAGACACAAGCGGGGGATTGGCAAGCCGAAAGTTCAATCTCGGAAAAGGGCACGCATAAAGTTTGAAATCGGGTCAAGAATGCTGACTCCCCTGCCGCTTCTTCTTCTTCTCCTTCTTCTGGAGAGCATCCAAGCACGGCGCAACCGAGTATCGTTGATTCGAGCCGAAGTTGTACGGATTTTGAATAGGCGGATGGCGGGTCGTGGGCTCGTAAGTGGTGGAAGGGTTCTTCGCAGCGCGTACTGCACCCATGGAGATGGTTACGGGGGACATGGGCGGGACATCTTCCTCAGGTTCGAGGAGCATTTGCAGCTTCAGGTTTTTCGAAGACGACGCAGCAGCTTTCCTGGATGTCATTGTTGAGTTTGTTGAGATGAAACGATGAATGCGGTAAGGAATGCGGAGGTGTTCGAGATCTTATACGAGTTGATGAGACAGGCGGAGGAGAAGGTAGAAAGAAAGGTAAAGGTGCGAAAGCGTCTGCGGTTGATGGAGCAGAGAAGAAAGAAAGAGTGAATCAGGGGGGATGACTAAGGAGAGCGGTGATGAAGCGGCCAGGGCGAGTATAAATAGTGGTAGAATGACGCGCGTCGTTGCTGTCACGAAGCCGAAACTTTCACGTAATGCGAATGGACTAGACAATTGTCGCTGCAGTGAAATGTTCTACTGACGGCGTACATCGTTCAAGTGGGACAAGCTGACAACATTGTACGTGATTTAGGTACTATTCTTGTATTGGGTACATTTCATTCTGGTGAAAGTTGCGGTCATTGGACACGTCGATATTTTATTACTTGCGAACATGTTCGGCTATGGCCAAAGCGTAGTGTTGTTCAGCAGTGGAATGACAATTACCGTGGACAATTGCCCCTTGTGGCAATGGTGAAGCGCTGGACTGAAAATTGTACTTAATCTTGCTGCAATGCCATCGCACGTTGTAGAGAAGGGTTGGTGATTTTAGAGAGCCATAGAGTGCGCGGTTATGAGGGGAAGACGAAAATGAAGTAGTGAAACGGCGAATAACTAGTGTCGGAATAATGCGTTTGGTTGCAATCGTTTCACTGCATCACTCAGCTAATGACAACAGAACTAACAATTGTTGCCGCCAGTTTCAGGTCAAGAGAAATTGATGGACAATTGTCGCAGCGGGAAACTATGCGTGACGGTGTTCGATTACATGTGCAACATAAGAGAGGGACACGTTGACAACATTGTTCGGCTTTAAGGTGCTATTCTCGCAATTGTGAGTAGTTTTCGACGTTAGACAAAGTGTGACTCAAGTGGAGACAACACCGCACAATATAGTGCGAGTTCCTGTATAGGTACGGCAAATGTTCCTTACTAATCAGGTAATGAAAACAGCTTTGACAATTGTCGCCGCCGGTTTCAGGTCGTGAGAATACGACAGACAATTGTCGCGGCGGGAAACTATGCGAGACGCTGTCCTATTACAAGTGCAAAATGTGTTTGGAACACGTTGACAGCATTGTTTGGCATTACGGTGCTAATCTTGGAATCGTGTGTTGCCTTCAAGTAAGCCTTGACTAGAATTGGGATAATCCAAGAATTCCATAGTAGTGGAGCAGCGATTGGGGTTTCACCTCGCAGACAATAAGAGTCTCAACTACTCTGGAGAGACCCAAGATGAGGTCCTCCACTTCGTTGGCTATTGATTGACCAATAAAAACTAAGTTGGTGTCGTCGATGTTTACTAAAGTTATTTTTATTTGCTGGACTCGCAACTTCAATGAGGAATTCCTGAACAAAATTGCTTTCATTTACTTTTCCGTAACCTCAGAGTGGGAAGTCCTGGATGCTCACGATTTTTCGTCGAAATGACCAATAGCCGATTGAAAGATTGGGCAAAGAAATGAAGCCTTTGCATTTTTTGTAATTTAACAAAATTAAACCTATGGTTTTGTAATTCGCTGTGCCTACAGTAATGAACAAAATACAAATTTCTCCAAGTCAGGTTTCATTAGTTCAAGGCTTAAAATTTCCGCACCACTTATCTTTTAGAAGAACTCTTCAAAGAACCACTCTACTATCTTCCTACAGAACCCTATCTTTCTAAGAGAAATGCTGAGGGTACTGGAAAAAATTCCTATTTTTATTTTTGCAACTCTATTTAGCATAATTTGAATTAGGCTTATCATGTTATTACTACCGCTCTATTATTGTAATCACACTGAATGCTAATGCGTTGTGGAAGAGTAGTTCAGGTGCTTCTTTTCCTCCTTTAGTTTTCATAAGGATCTAAGTATGTGTCTGAATGACAATGCGCATGGAATCGTTGGACGTATACGTGATATTATTTTCAAGTCTATTTGGAGTATTCATGTGAATGGCAAATGAGGTACATATATATCTAAAAGACGGAAGCGATCAAAGCTTCTTACAGTCACTTGTGATACATTAAAATGCAATTGTCCTTTTTCATACTCTGCACTGAAGATAACTTGAAACCGTTGTTAGTTCTTCGTGAATGTTCAAAATTACCCAAGTTATGAAACTAGCATCAAAGCAATAAGGGGTTCGGTGACCCGTAAACTTATCAATTCTCCGTACATTGTCTCGCTAATTTGATAAATAATTGAGGATTCTGCCAGGTTGGCTCCAGTTATTATAGTGTATGTAATGAGTTCACATTCAACGGGTGAATTTTACTCCTTTCTATAAGTATAAGTTGGCTGTCGTATTTCATTCGAGTGTTCATGTACTGATACGCTACTTATCGCTTTTATTTATTTCTTTTTTATATTTTAATTAGCTGCTCTTCTACGGTTATCAATCACTATTGCAGTTACCAGTTTACCGTAATGCATGGACTAGTTATATATATAATGACGGTACTCATCATTTTATACACATGGTACGTACGTGAAAATGTACATCAATACCACGTTGCTGTCATCCACCTCAGGAAGTATCACTGTCTACCTTGTCTGTGGCACGAAGCTGTTATTCTACTATATTCCTACTTTATTTCCAATTCTAGAATATCTTCTACTTTAGCATCATATCAATCTAGTCTACATAAACCAACTCTGTCACCGACGTTTCGGTCACCGATATACTAGCCTTAGCCACCACTTCTTGGTTTCCTCTCACAGCCTTGGAATTAGCCAAATGCATGCAAAACCCTCTCTTTAAACTAATAGCACCTTTCTGAATACGTAAGATGAGCAGAGAATATAGCATGGTGCAGCTTGAGCAGCTAGTCTTTCGAAAAATGAGCTACTAAAATGAAAATGGCTAACATTGAACAAAACCACCAAAGTGACGCTGAGTGAGACGTTCCAGATAATATTCTGTGTATTGTTACCCGTAGTTGAGTTCGAGTGAATTTCTGGATTTTTTATATGATTTTGTGAAACGGTAAGGTCGGAAATTCGTTGTTGATGTCCAAGATTAAATTGTAATGAGAATATTCATTAGTCAAATTGACGAAGGATCGTGTTATCTTCTAAAACATTGGTGGATCAACTTGAGACTAAGGGATCAAAACAACTAAATTTTCTGAGTCAAAGACATCAAAATCCAGGCGATTACTATTCATTTGGTGTCGAGCACCTGTTTCACGGTTCGATTTTCGTCCTTCATTAATGGGAACTCGAAGCTGTAAACCATGCTATAATATTTTATTCGAGACTAAGAACTGGTACTATCTCTACTGCTAGTATGCGTTTTATATATTTCTCTTTTCGCTCGCCTTGTATCATCGTGCCGGATTGGAAAACAATAAAGTTGAATTGGAAGCACGTTACGAGTTGTAATGTCCTCGACCCATAGATGCGAGAACAAGAAAAATATGGAAAAATTGTTGATCATTTCTCATGGCTCCGGCTCATATGGTTGCGCTAAATATATTACTACAATTAACCGCATGTTGCACGCAGGGTATGTTACTGGAAATTGACATGCTAAGTGAGATTATGGCGAGGTGTAGCAAGTGAAATGCAGTTATGTCATGATGTAGAAAATTAAACATATGCATTCTGTGATTTTCGAGGCCTTCATTATGACTACAATGATAGCTGTTACATCTTCTGAAGCACTATATGACGAACTCAATAATTTTCTTTGAAGTGTTTTGTTGATGCTTTTCACTCATGCTATCTTCAATTTCGACATCGACTCGCAGTACTCGCGATACACTCTTGTACAAGATACCACATCTATATAAATAATCTATGCTGTCCGAGGAAGACGCTATGCTGGTGAAGTACATGTTACTTGTCTCACAGTGAAAGACTAAACATACTAACATTTATTCTCGCCATATAAGTTAATGCTGTTTTAGGTGATCCTAACTTGAGCTTAATCTTAGCATACATTGGAAAGTATGTTTCCGTGCCACCATTTTAGTGTTTGATCTCTTGTTTTCCTTCTTCTTACTCAATCTGATTTGGTTCAGTCTCTGTTTCAGAAAACATATACTAAGATCAAGCAATCATACAAAATAGAGCCATAATTTTTCGTATTTCAGTCTCTGATCAGGCAGAGAAAGTAGATCCCAGGGAGCTGGTTCCAAAAATCGACTTGATATGAGTGTATGCCATGAAGCGCTGCTCAATTGGCTCCAGACACCATTGAAGTCCTGGTTCTTGGCGCTGTTGTAGGCGATAAGTCAACTATAAACGTTCCCTAATTGCGTTACTTGTGTCTTTCGGATGGGTATGCTCATTAATGGATCTCCCGTTCGGCTTTTTTGGTCCTCGATCAGATTTTTAGATTGAAAAGGTTTCAGAATATGTAAAATGCGATACGAAAAGTAGCCAACTCTAGAAATACATCTACTGTCAAATGCAATGGTTGTTGAAGCCTATCCGATTTGAATTACTGTCTTTGTATATCTGCAAGTCTTGCACAGCTTACGAAATAGATGATGTGCCAGAACTTAATTTCAACAACCATAACGTTACCTAACAATTTTGATATTAGCTTCTTGACCCGATTGCTACTACGGCCCATGTGATTTTCTGCATTTTTATTGCATCCATAAAACATAAAACTCGAGTCGCTGTGTAAATATGGAATCAGTTAAAATCCTTGTAGTTTATTGATCCTCGATCTCTGGTCTGTTCAAAATTTAATACATTCTTCAGCATTACAAATAGATCATTAGAGATATACTCTGTGCTATATCAAATCTGTATTGTATACTTTTCTCTCTCCGCATCATCGAATTTGACTGTCCTCTCGTACATTTGAGCGCTATCCAGATCAACCCTCCATGGGCATGTCGTCGCTACTGGCTCTGATCTCGCATTCCGAAAATCGAAACACGGGAACTTAGTATCAGATACTCTACATGTTAGGTGCATAGCGTAGATCAGTGCAGGGTACAGCTGTTTGTCCTCCGTAGAAAAAATTTCCTGAAGTGCCTGCGTTGCAATGTAGCGCGTGCGTTCATCTTTCTAAAATTTCGCGTCCCTCTTCAAAAATCTATCTTTTTCTTACGCAAACACAAATTGGGCGACCGTACAGGGTTCTTTACTTTAATGCACTGAAGAGAAGCAGATTTGAGAATATCTGACATTAGCAGGTTTGTCTCGATATTTGCCATGAACTTCTTGTTCTGAACTAGTTGTATTTCCTCTTTGCATGCTAGCTCGTACGCATAACGAGAAGAAAAACAATTTTTTAACACTTCTTCATTTTTCTTTTCGAGCTTTGGGCTTCTATCTCAAGTGTATCGAAGAACATTGAAATAATACGACACTGCGTACTTGAAGAGTGATATTTATTACAGAGAATTGTGGGCTCGATGTCATTTATGAAATGGTTCATAATCACGTTTTCTGTGAACATAGAACACATCGAAGTTTTGGAAAATAGTTGATTTTCACTAGATCGAGGTTGAATGAACATTCCTTTATTGGGGCACCGATTTCGCGTCTCTTTTTCAAGCTGTTGTAGGAGTCAGAACTTCTTGCTGTACTCGTAATTCTCTTTTATTTTCATTTAGCTTTCGAACTATTTATCCACAGTGTGACTCAGGGCACCGGCAACTTTTAAATACTTGATCAAATACTAGATAAACTCTTGATCGGAACTTCGTCTTGTTTAAGAATAGTTAAGGTTAATAGATACATTGTAGGAAAAAATGGAGACAACGTGGTTTGCTGTAATTCTTTTACCAGGAGTTCTAACTTTAAACATTTCCCTATGCTTTCCGAGAAATGCATGCTTAGTGATCATAATTTTCCTAGTGCTATATTTCCATGAAGGCACTAACCAGTCCAAATTTGTTTCGCTATGAGAACTAACTATCCTTGAGCATAACTTTTCGAGGCTAGATAGATATTCATTTGATCACAAATATTGTTCTCAATACAAATCATCCTTACAAACCGAGAGGGACATAGTCCATCGAAGGATGCTAGGCCTGGAAAACTTTTGCACCTTCAGTTCATACTTTTCTCGGAAAACTTAAGCAGGACGGTAAATAGTGGTAATCATTTAATTAGTTTCTTGCCATTTTCATTTCTCTTCAGATATTATCATTTCATGGAATTATCAGCTCAACTGGTGAGTGTATGCAGAATACGATGTTTTTAAATTGAAAAACTTTACTGACTTCTGACTTGACTATTTCATATTGCCGTGAAGCGTTTTACTGGCTCCATCCCATGAAATTAGTTTCTAACTTCTCCGGTTACTTGGAGTAATTTACTACAATTTCTGTTTCCAAATATATGTCCTACTGTAATTTCCGAGTTAGCCGCGAAGTCTTTGTAGCCGGAGCTCGGAAACCGTAGCAGACAATGGGTGGTTTTGTGGAAACTTAGTGTGGATGCCTTCTGTTCTAGTTTGCGATACCGTACTGGAATGTGTCGGAGCGGACGAGGGGAGAAGTATTTCTACGACTGGCCTAGTGGAGTATGTGAGTTGGAAGAGGAGGTGAGATGTCTCAGTAATTATTTGGTGATGGATGACACTGGCAAAATGGAACACATGTTTCGATGAAAGCACCTCACATTGATACATCAAGTTAAGTACCCAGTATTTCAGGAATGGATGTTGACGTGATGAATCTCCTTGAAAGTATTGAAACATCTAGCCTATCAATTCTGTTGCTAATTGGCGCTGGTTCCGAGTCTTGTGTATCATGCTTTACAAATTGCGTAAAAGGAGCACCAATGTCATTGGCCCAAGCTTTTTGCTGGCTGCAATAATCTTACGTTGCTTGTCGACCATAAGACGCATGAGTGTTAACGGAGATCGAAATGAATTGAATGAGGTAATGACGACTCATGCACACATTTGCAGAGTTATTCGGTTGTGATGTTGTGATGGATGTGGATATGTATGTGAATGTGTGAAGCGACCGACGGATGAGGTGACCTGGAGTTGAAGTAGTCGAGAAGGTTTCAAGTCGAAGGTATGGCGGGAAATGTGTGAGGTAGCGAATATTTGGGCTATCCTACAAAATGAAGTGCTCCAAATTTACTACTACTCAGCATGTACTTGCGACGGTGAGTTGGAGGACGGACGGACGGACGGACGTGAACGAAGTGGGTTGGTAGCGCACTGCGAATGTATGTGTTCTCTATGTTAGTTTCGCTGAATGAAACCGCGTTGTCGATGGTTCAAATGATGCCCGTGTCAGCGCGGAGCAGATGTACGTTGTATGGAAGGCAATTTTTGGTAGGTGGACAGTGCGCAGGTAATTGACTACGACCGGGAGGCATGCAAGTGCATAACAGAAGAAGTGACAAGAACGATTGGGTTTATGGGACAGGTACCAGCAGGTGATGTACAGCAGCATGCTCCGTTGTAGAATTTTCGAAGGGCGTGGTCGATTTTGAGTAAGTGAATGAATGGTTGAATGAAAACAGGGCTCGATACAAGTTGAAGTACACCCGATTAAGACCGAGAATGGTTGAGAAAAGTACAATTGATATCATGTACAGGGAAAATGAAAGTGAGAGTGCGACACGAGTGAGAACTTGACATTTGAGAGGCTCGGAATCTCTGAAACGGTTAAGAATATTGCTGGCGACGTCTTTTCTTATTCGCGAGAGCCTTGAGAGACGGCGTTCCAGAGAATTGTTGACTCGTGCCGTGGCTGGACGAACTTTGATTAGTTGGACGGTGGGTTGTGGGCTTGTGAGTCTTGCCAGATTTATGCCCAGCGCGTTGGGCATCCGCGTAGGTCGGTAGACCGTGAAGGTGTGGGACGCATTCATCGGATTCGTGGAATCCTTGTTGCTTCGCCTTTTTCGAAGAAGACCTAGTGGCTTTCCGAGATGTCATTTTGGAATTGGTTGAGATGAAGTGATGTACGCGGTGGGGATATGGAAGTGTTCGTGATGTTGGAGAGTTGTTGGAAAGAGCAGCAGAGAAGGCTTGGGTCAGGACCTAGAAAATTCAGGGTTGGAAAGCGTGTGTGCGAATGAGTGAGGAAAGGCGACGGTAGAATGGGGAAGGAAAGAATTAGAAGTGGGAGGATGATGGGTTCGTTGAAGTCGCTATGCTTCAGTTTTCGCGTTATATAGACCAGTGCCGACAATTATTGCTGCAGTAAAACTGTTCACATGAAGCTGTGCTATTTGGTGAGCATTGTGGTAGTGAAACAGGCTGACAACATGGTTCATCGTGGAGTGCTGTTCCTGTATTTTTGTGCAGCGATGTTGAGTGAAGTTGCGGTCGTCGGACACGTCAACATAATGTTGCTTGTGTACAGAATCGACGTTGGTCAAGCTATAATACAACTGTGGAAAGTGACAATTGCCCGAACCTGCATTGGTGGTGTGCAGTACGGCCCATTGCGCATACCTTTCTGGCAACGCAATTGCATCTTGCAGAGCGCCAGCCGTTAATTCATGAGAGAGCGAGAGAAAGAAAGAAAAATAATCTTGGGAACTAGTAGACGAACGTGAAGTGTCGAGAGCGACGATAACTAGCTAAGGAACAATGTGTTTTGTTGCAATCGTGACGCTGCAACTTTCCGGTCTCGTGAACAGGACAGACAATTGTCTCTGCAGTGAGGCTAACCGCGTCACGCTGTTCTATTAGCTGTACGATGTAAGAGTGGAACAGGCTGACAATATTGTTCGACATTAAGGTGCTATTCTTGTATTTTTGTGTAGTACAACTGGGTGAAGGATGCGGATACGTTGACGTATTACTGTATTATTTGTGAAGCGTTGTCTCGATGTTGGTTTTGAGGGAGCACAGCTGTAGAGCGGCAATTGCCATTTACAATTGCACACTACGGTGTCGGTTCCGAATTATATCTCTGTAGGTACACTACCAGTATTGGTTGTCGATAGGATCAACAGCCCACGGATTAGAAACTGTCATTTTTCATTTTATGTTATTGTTCAATTTGATATTCCCATTGCTACTGCATGTGAGTTGTAGATATCTTGATGAAATTCAGCTCTATTACATTAGATTCCAGGTTCCCGATTTCGCAAGACTTGTTCGCCACTGCTGTAGCTACCGAAATCAGGCTGCCAAACTGGATAGGGTAGAGTTTCTGGATTCGATGAACATTGTTTTTTTGGTTTCCTAGGATTCTTGCAAAAAAAACTCAAATACTCTTAGAGACCACATATTCCTCTATATACTGAAATAACTAAAGCAGCAATTTTCCTTTAGATAGAAGTCAAATTCCTTTCATACATGCAGTATAGTTTTCTCGTTCGAGAACTAAAATCTGTTTTTAAAGGATTATTTGCCTTCTTCAACTCCAATCGTAACTGCAAAAATCTTCCTGGCTAAATTACTTCCTAAAATCAAACGATACTGGTCTTTTTACAATTTCTATTAAATATTCATTCTAATTTAAATGTAAGCTATTTGCAGAGTCAAATAAACCAACATTAGTGTCATAGTAGTATCCACTTTTCGGAAAACCCGCTAATTGTTCGGCAGGGAAGAATCGGTCAAGCAAGGAATTTTTGTTCATAAACCTTACATATGTTCGAGCTTCTGAACCGGACTAACCGACCTAGGGTTCTAATTGTGTACGTAGTCACTTTACAAGACTCGCTTATAAAGTCGGTTATTCATTGCTTTTATTATAAGCTTACTCAGAAGAAATAGGAGAACCAAGTTTGGATCAGCTTCAACTAAAAATATTACGTTGAGAGCTGCGCTACATCTGATTAAGTTTCAAGCTGATAAAGTCATAGTCATTGGGATCTCAATGAAATTCGAGGAATCGTATTACGGACCGTTTACACTAAGGACATGTCTCTGGAGAAGATTTTGATGACCAATAACAGAGAGAAATTGCAAATTGTCACTCAATAAACTTTGAGTAATTTGTTTTTACTGCAATTTTATTTTTTGACTATCTGTTTTTTTCAAGGTGAGTATTTCTTGGCTAATAATCCATAGTATTCGTCCTCAGAATAATATTTTGAATTCCTTTGGAATTCATCCTAAATTCGAAGCACATTTCAAACTTAGTTACGAGATCTGTTCTTCTCATTGTTAGGATGATAGTGAATATTACTGTCGTACCGTATTCTACATTGGCTGAATTTGAATAGTTAACCAAGTTCAGAGCAGAAATCACAGCGAATAAGAATGAGAATTTCAAACATATACTGGTATGTGCATGCATTTCTCTTGAACGGCAAGGGTTACACGATGCATTCGTAGGTTGGCGATTTCGAAAAAAATATGAAAATTTCTACTTCAGTTGCACAAGGTAACGTCAGTATTGAATCTATTTCATGTTAGTCTTTTCAAATACACATTCAGGTTTAAAATGTCCGATCTTAGTGCTTCTCAGGAAATATGCCACTTAAAAAACTAAAAATGCTAGGCGACTAATTTTTTTGCAGCACGAACACCATTCACAGCAAAACGCGGTGCAAATTATGAAAACTTATTTTTGAGTCAACGATATCAAATCATGCATATAGATCGATAGAATAAGTGGATCGTCAATCTTTGGAGTATGGCGGACGCTGAAGATAAGTTTACTGCTAAAAGAAAACCAGATGAGGAGCTTCGTTACCTTCAACTACAACAATTTTTCGTAGATTATAAATAATAAATTTACAGTTCTACTGAAAAAAATAATGGAATCCATTTACAGAAATCCACAAACCTCCGTGAGTTCAACAGTATTCATTTTCTCCTGATTTGCTTGCGGTATTTATTAGACCCAAACTTTCAGGCATAAAATTTCATCTGCCTGTTATGCCAACACGATTTGTTATGCTACGATTGCTTGTTATGTGATCATTCTGTAATGCTGCCTATCTGTTATGCTATTTCATAGCAAACTACCGTGAAAACCGTACTAAGGAAGTCTGTCAATATATTTACTCACGGTGTGGTTTCTCCCTGGTAATTTGACTGCCTATTAGTAGTTCTCATTCGGGGCTGCAAGTATGTGCGATAGAAGAAGATGAAATCGCTGTCCTGCGCGCTACACTTTGAGTCTTTGCTTACCCATTATGCTTTTATTACAGATTAATATAACCGGTGGAGGTTTAGTGTAAGAAAATATGTAACATTAAAGTAATTTACCAGGTGATCTCTTTTTGTAGTGTGAACTTCCAAGGAATTTAAATAGCGATTGTCAAAAAGACTGCCAACAAAGCGGACAAAGTTGTCTTCTACCACCCACGTGAGTAAAATCTTTCGAGTTCCTCGAGCAGGTAGGCCCAGGACCTTTACACAGTGAAAGCCGTACGGCCGTTTCAGTTTCGGGTTTCGCTGGGTTAAGACGTCGCTTACCTTATTGGGGGTGCACTATACAGCACAGAAGGTTGAGTCTGTCGACTAACTACAGTGCAACATCCGCAAGGACCATGATATTAGCTCAGTTTACGACAAAAACGTAAATTTAATGTACTCATGATTGTACAGGTATACCTGGTAACTAGTATGGAATAATAAAATTAATTAACTCTTCGTTTTTCACAATTTCAACTTATCTCTTGTTTGGATCATGAAAATCGCGTTACTCCGTTGATTCTCAAAGTTAATTGAATGAGATCCAAGCAAAGGCATAGCGAAAGTATGTAGCTAGGATTTTCGAGCAAAGTTCAAGTTCATCACAATGACAGGAAGCATTGTACTTTCTTTATTTCGAATTTTTAAATAGCTGCACAAAACCTACCTATTTTTCATACTCAGATCACCATGCGTACAACTGTTTTCATTTGGTGCTTACTCTATTCCGTAAAGTATTATGCTCAGTTATCTCTTTTGTGCTACGCGAACCAGTGAAATCAAAGATATTTGTCCCATTCTCGATAAATAGAAAACTCTCATTGTCTGTAACCCGGGCAAAATCGCTTTCTCAAGGCTAAGACTACGACTTACAGAGAATGATCTTTCCTCAGCTCGAGCTGTGGAAGTATTATTCGCCTATCCCAGCATTTCTTCGTCCGTCTCATATTGCCTATCTTGATGAAAGCATCTCATACGATCGCGCTTAGTCTGTTTGCTTCGCAAGTATCATTCCCTAACTAGTTACTGCAATTATCAGGAACTTTGTTCTATTAGTAAGTGGTACATTAAGTCTGTATCAAGGCATCAGCTACGAAATATTGCTATGAATCTGATGCGATTCATATACAACAGCATTTTAAGCAAAATAATCAGCTTAACTTCTAACAAAGATCTTAGGCGCAGTAGCTGTACAGTACACAGCCTACAGATTAAACCAAACCAAAATTACTTTCGACAATGCAGACCTTAAAAATTATTCATCAAACATTACTTTTATCGGACAATTGTTTTACGAATCGGATTGTCTGCTTCTGTACCTTAAGTAACGATACATAAGCAGTCATTTCATTTACCTATTTCCTTTCAAGGTTCTGACAGCCCGAGATTTATTCAATACAGAATTTGGTATTATATTTTACGAATTTGAATTGCAATTATTACCTTGTAGTGTACCGCCGTAGCTTACGCAGCTAGCAGAAACTGCTCATTTACTTTTCCGGCAAGTATAACCGGAGCAATCACAAACAGTCTACATAAACTCTTAACGTCTAAAGTTATCAATTATAGATACATCTGATTCACCCAAGTCTTTTCCTCCAGCCCTCAATTACTAAATGAACTGCCCTTTGTTTCCCTTAGGTGTCCCCGTGAACTCTAGGAAGTTGCTTTATTGCTAAAGTTTATTGTCCAAAAAACCAATTCTATTCTCGTACTGAGTATTGTTATTGACATCAAATATTTAGTAGCGTAATCAGCACGGCTCTTGTATGTTTTGGCGTTGTGTCTGGTAAACTAGCTCGCATACTCCTGAACCTCCCCATACGTTTTTCAAACTTTTTAGCAGGAATTTCTTCAGATTTAGTGTCCCTCGTAATGTTGAACTACCAGTGCTTCTGCTTTCAAGATAATTAGGATCTCTATCGTATCACGTAAAGAACTAGAAATAGAGAAGCGGTCGCTTCAACTCGGACCGTACCTTTGTTTGATGGATGTTGGAGTATTCTATTACGTCTGGGATTGTTTCGGAAAAGATGGTGATACAAGTTAATTAATGCTCCTTTTCGAACGTACATCTTCGAACCATAACCGATGCATGCCTATCCTTATGCAACGTTCGAAATCTACGGGTTTTCAGAATCATTTTATTCCGATTTCGGTCATTTACGTTAACAATTTTTCGTTCTACTGTAATTTCAGGTAAAGAAGCTAAGTGCTATATAACCGATAACCTGTGCAGAGTATTCAATCGGATGCGTTCTGATGTGGGTTCCAAACTGGACTGGTTTGGCTTGAATCAGACAAGAGGGCAGCATTCATGGAACCTCTAGAGCTGCAAGATATTTGCTAAGCGAAAGACTGGCGGGTACAAATTCGATAGTCAGTGGTGAGTGGCACTGGGGATACTTGGAAAAAAAATGAAAAGTGAAAGTTTAATTACCGAAAAATCCTGGTGGTTTGGCGCGTATGGGCCTTAGTGCGGTGAATCTCTGTGGATATGTTGAAGCACTAATCTTTTTACTCAGCCGCGAGTTGCTGATGGTTCTGAATCTTTTGTTCGGTACGTCCTTAAGTAGAAAACCACACCAATACCATTAGCGGGCTTTTTGGCAATTGCGATAAATACATGTTAGAAGTTGACGATGAATTACGTGAGTGGGACTGTCTCATTCAAATGAATCGAAGGGGATAGTACGCCTCGCATACAATTCCGCAACGGTGCTGAAACTATTAGGGTATTGACGTGAAAATTTGAAGATGATTTTGCAGAAGGAGGGAGGTAAAGTGGGTGGACTTGAAATTTAGCGAAGACAGAACAAGGTTTAGAAATGCGCGTAATGCGAGAGGTAGAGAAGACCTGCAGATTCATGGAAAACGAACCGCTCTTGAATTAGATCCACTTGTATACTCGCAAAGGCGATTTGACGGCATCACACACAAAAAATCGAGTGAGGTGGTAACGCAGGTCTAGTTTTAAATGCTTTACTATTTTACACTACAATTTTGGGATGATATTGCTGCAGAAGCGCGTTGACACTGCCTTTTTGTCTGATAGCGGAGTTACCACCAGGAGATATACAGTAGTACGCATGATTGAAGTATTGTTCATGAGCAGGTTCTTTTGTAAATACAGAACGAACGGTTCAAAGAAGAGAGGATGCGGTTCAGGCAATAGCCTATACTACAAAGATGGAGTATGTTTTGAATTGCAAGCTAGGTTTCTCCTTGAATGAAATTAATTCCGAACCAGAAACGGTTAAAAATGGTCTAAAATTCACAAAATTGTTACAAAGTCGCATTTTAAAGTAGTCAAAAAGTTGTACTTTTCGAAAAGAGTTCTGTATTAACTAGAATCGTTTAGAGAGTTGAGAATCAGAACGAATTTGGCGAGATGTAAGGAAATAGCATTGCCCATTGTTTTGGCAGAAAAGCATGCAGAAGCACAAAGCAGAGGTTTATTATTCTGAGCCTTTTCCACAGCGCGGAGAAATGAGTAAAAGGAGAAGCTGACGCTGATTTTACTAGAGAGCTTCGAATATCTTTAGTCACGGAATCCAACGCAAACGAGAACAGTCTAGAAATTATGCCGATTACTTCAGAATGATGTGGGTGTGTATTTGATATCTAGTGAGTAAAAATTCGAACTTAAAGGCCACACACGCAAAATTCAGAGATTAACAGGCAGAAAAGCGAGAACTTAAAGTTTGAAATGTGGTTGAGAATGCTGCTTGAGGTGCGGTGTCTTTATTTATAATGTTCATGATGAGTATTCCTTATTATTTTTGATTCGAGCCAAGTTTGCATGAATTTTGAGTGTTCGGTTTGCAGTTCTTGGGCTCTAAAGCGACGCGAGGCTTTCATTCAGCGCGCATTACACATATAGTGATTGTGTATCTGGAAGGAAGTGTGAAGTATTTGTCAATTATCAGTTGTCGTAAGTTTATAGATTAGAATTAGTTTTATTAGTACTGCCTTCTACTAATTGTATAATTAGTAGCTGTAATTTTCGAGTACTTATATCGTCGTAGACTCCAATTAAGCATGGTCGAATATTTTTCAAACGCTCACCTTAGGTACACCAGCCCGACTTGGAGACACGAAGGCGGTAGCTAGAGCTGGACATATTCGCACAGTTTACACGCACTACTACTTCAGACGCCGCGGCGCTGTTAATCGCCCAAAAACCAACCGCAACTACGACAGTAGAACATACAAGGAAAGGCTTGGGACTTTGCGTTTCTACGAAGCAGTGTGGAACCCAAAACTTCGACAGTCCGGATTTTTCCGGTTCACACTGACATCTAACCAACGCAGATCTGCAACATACTTTGGACATGGCCGAGGAGAATTTCCCCCGTCGTCTGCTCAAACTACTTGTGAAAATCCGGGACAAGCTTTTCTGGAGACGCAACTCGCAGAGCACCGCAAGATCAAGAAGATTTTTCGCTTCTTTTGCCGCGACGATGATCTAGACACCTCTGTTTCGCTTGCTATCGAAAATATTCTGAGCGAGACACCTACGAAAGAAGTCGCCGAATTTCAAATGAGTGAAGTACTTGATATTATTCATGGGCTGCCAACAGTCGAGACTGTGCTAGAGGCAGACTTCTTCCACCGTATCACGCTGCCATTTCGACATCTTCGCCGTTGCCTGGATCTACACATAGTAAATCACATTAATGAAGAAAGAATCAATTCCGTGCCCTTTCTGAAGATGAAAGCAATGACCCCAGACTGGCGGAGCAGATTTGGTTCCTACTGTTTCTTGGAGCTTCTCCATCAGGGATCACCGAAATTCTGAACCGGCACCGAGATTCAACAACAGCCGTAAGTACCCCATTCGCTGAAGCTGATGCTAGGGTCGCTTTCAGTGACACGCGCGCCCTAGAAGTTTTTCCTACTAGGATGACCCAAGGTGATCTTATGAAACGTCTACTCTACAACGCAGGGGTGAAGATTTCGAGTCCCAAGGTCAGCGCCGCGGGGCAAATCCAAGAAAATCCTGGAAATAGGAATCGGCATTTCTTGTTTAACATCGAACACACACAGTCATACAACCGGAACAGCGCCGCGGCGCAAGGTAATAGAAACGCCGCTGCGAATTTGACTGCAATTGACCTATCTCATAGTTTGAGTAGTCGTCAAAAAGTCACAGATCCCACTCAAGTCCGTAACCACAGTGCTTCTGATACCGCCTGCATCCGAAGCAAGAAAGGACAGGCAGTTGAATCTTACTTCAGAGACCGCCGATTCACAGGAGCTCCGAAACAGTCCCTGGACAGCATGATCTGAGATTTCGAAGTTTGTGCAACTCAACAATGCTTAGACAGCTCTCAGATGTCATTGATCTTCGTTAACACCCTAGGAGATCACGCAAGACAATTCTTTCTGGTTCATTTTTCGTATAGCACACCGTATCTACAAAATGTTTTCAATCATGACGTGACATTACAATTAGGAAACACGCAAGCTCCAACTTCAGTCCGAAATGTACAGTCTCGACCTGTCGACATTCATGCAGAGAAATCAATACTCTGACCCTGCAAGAGAGGCGTTGAAACTTGTGGACTACATCAACGCACTTGCACCACAACTGCCAACCGGATTCGGAGCCGACTCACACAAAACACGATACCTCCGACGTGCAGTTATGAAGTACGACTGGGCGCAGCAAACAATCTCGCAGATTACGACAGCGCGACATACGTTCACTCAATTCCTCACTGCTCTGCAAGAGAGAAGTCAACTGCGAGATGAAATTGCGCGGGTGAGAACTTCTGAAGTACACTACGGGCAATACTAGCGGCATCCGAGAGATGTCTGTCACCAAAACAATCGCCTAGGCGGTAGAAGGAATTGGTCGCCGCGGCGAGATTACGAAAGACCCAGGGTTCCAGGTCGTTTCAGGTCTTCACATGGCAGACAATTTCGAAACCGTTCAAGGACCCTGTCGTCGCAGACATTGGGTAGATAAGGCAGTTATGGTTCGAACAATAATCCCAACCTACAAAATAAGCGATTCTCCT
>JAAUYH010132120.1_pt1 | contig 23975 bp, 13 predicted proteins | sample 7278061 | NCBI WGS metagenome assembly JAAUYH01 (sample SAMN14350203, study PRJNA611818) | marine sediment metagenome | isolation source: surface marine sediment (0.6m) | place: French Polynesia: Moorea | collected 2018-08 | reverse complement strand
GGATTACGAAGTTTTACCCGCAACTTCTGAAACTATGATTCGAGTTGCTATGATTCGTCTTATGTTAAGAAGACTGGCATAATCTCATACTTTTCAGACATCCTCTTACAAGTTTTTGATGAGTCTGATTTTAATTCAGCATAGTTTTTGGGGAACAATACAATTGATTCTTAGACTTGAAGCTTTTCCTATCGAATTTTTCACCTACAGAAATAACTATTGAGTCACAATAAACAACATTTGAAACCCGCCGATAATTAACTAGCAAAATTCTATGACCGCGCAATTAATATCTACCATATCTACTCCTATCAAAGATTTAACAAAATTACCCCAGCATATAGCCATCATTATGGATGGGAATGGTCGCTGGGCAAAAAATAAGGGATTACCCAGAATAGAAGGACATCGACGAGGAGCTAATACTCTTAAGGAAATACTACGATGCTGTAAAAATTGGGGAATCAAAACTCTTACCACCTACGCTTTTTCTACCGAAAATTGGGGTCGTCCTTTGACAGAGGTAGATTTTTTGATGGCTTTGTTTGAAAGATTATTACGGAAAGAGTTAGCAGAGATGAATGCTGAAGGGGTATGTATTCGCTTTATTGGCGATCTCTCTCCTCTTCCTCAATCTTTGCAACAATCAATGTACCAAGCTATGGAAACAACCAAGAATAATCAAGCTGTCTATTTTAATGTGGCGATTAACTATGGTAGCCGTCTAGAAATTGTTAAAGCTTGTCGTAGCATAGCCGAAAAAATTGAACAAGGAGAACTTAAACCAGAAGCGATCGATGAAAGTTTATTATCTGAATATCTGTATACTTCTGATAGTCCCGATCCTGACTTGCTCATTCGTACTAGTGGAGAAATGCGCTTGAGTAATTTCTTGTTATGGCAAATGGCTTATACAGAGATTTATATAACCGAAACTCTTTGGCCTGATTTTAATCAGCAAGAGTTACTCCAGGCTCTAGAATCTTATCAGAAACGCGATCGTCGCTTCGGTCGAAAAGTTTCTTAGAAATAAAGGAGTTAGGTATTAGGTTAATCAAAAACCTGATACCTACAATTTGAATCTTAACTAGAAAATGATATCTGCCAGCAGCTTATGGTCTAGTGGCAATTAATCCGAAAACAAATAGTAAAGTAAATGTAAAAGATATTATCAATACATTTAAAGTTTTCTTGATAGATAAAATTAACTTTTCTAGATTACGAATACGATTATTTACATCTCTGAAGTTAAATTTACTTTCTTGTAATTCTGCAAAGAATCTACTTCTATCTAGCTTTTCATCTATTATTTGGGCTTGATTTGTGATTAGCTGTTTTAACCCAAAACTATTACTGAGATCGGACTCCACCTTCGCTAACTTAGATAAGTATTTTTCTACTAGTTTGTTTTCTAGATAAAAATATCCTTTTTGAGCATGGTAAATTGCTTTTACGATTTCTTCATTGGAAGTGTTTTTGAGTAAGTAACCCTTCGCACCTACATCTAAAGCAAAATTAAGATACTTATCGTTGTCACTTGTAGTAAATACTATGACTTTAGTATCGGTAAATTTTTTACTGATTACTTTTGTAGCCCTTAACCCATTCATAATAGGCATATTAATATCCATGAGTACTATGTCGGGATTTAGGGTTTGTACTTGTTTAATCGCATCTTTGCCATTAACAGCAGATCCTACTATTTGTAGATCTCTGTGCTGCTCTAAGTTTACCTTTAATAGCTCGCGAATAGTTTGTTGATCGTCAACTATAAGAATACTAATCATTGATTTAAACGAAATTAGAACAATTGAACGGTGATAAAATCAATCAACTTTTATTGTTTGGGGTTTTATCACTATTTAGAAAGTAATAAATAGTATTTTTTAGCTTTCGGCTATTAGATCCCTATTTATGCAACTTAAATGGTTATAATTCTAGTTTTTGTCAGTTTTAGGTGGCTCATGATAGCTGTAAGCCTTAGTTCTTCAATTCTTTGTTAGTGAAGAAATGTCAATTATTTAAAAAATACTAAGAAATAATAAAAATCTTAATTTATAATATACTATGACGAAGGTAAAAAATATAGTAAGCAGAAAAAAGTAATTTTACCGTGAAAGTTTGGTAAAATGATAGGCCAAGTATGTTTACTCTTGAAGTCAGATAAATTTTTCAAAGTATTGGTGACAAGTTAAAGAAAAATATTACCTGTCGACTACATATAGTGTTGGGAATATAACTTATTTTTTATCTTGATTAGTTAATTCTGTTGTCTTTTCCAGTTCGGCTAAAATTTCTGCTTTTTCTGCAGGAGTAACAGAGTATTCAAGACTCAAAGATTTTATTGCTTGTCTCTCTTCGGTAAAGACATCAGCCATAGATTTTTTGTGTCTGACGACTTGTAGTAGTTCTTTTCCTAAACCTTTAGCGGTACGACGATGTCTACGTTTGACTAATCCCTTAATTCGGTTACGGAAACCTTGTAAGCGAGCAAAATCTTCGCGGGTTCTTTGCTGGTTAGGATCGAACAAACTGGGGTTTTCGATCCCTAGTTCTGTTAATATTTCTTGGTGATCGCGATCGCTTATATCCAACTCCATACGCATTTGTTGTAATATTTCTAGGCTACTAGCAGAATTGACATGACCTTCTTCTAGCGACTCTTTTAACACCCCTTTATAGGCTTGAATTCGTTTTTCGTGGGTAAAACTAGGGAGAATCTTAGCGAGAACGTAAACTTCATTAGAGTTGAGTTTTTCCAAGGATTTTCCTTCTAAAAATTGGGTAATATCTAAATCAAGTTTACTCAGTTGCTTACGAAGACGAATAGTAAGACACTCTCGGAAATAAAGTTCTGGACTACGTCCCCAGGTTCGATATAACCACAGAGTACTAACAAAAACAATAAATATACTAAACAAAAACTGTACTGATAGAGGCATTAAGTTCAGAGTAGAAGTACTACTACCCCACCAAAAACCACCCCATAAAAAAATGAGATTAAAGACAAAGAAAGTGCAGAAGGTAAATAACTGGTGTTGAATTATTTCTGGGGAAATATCTCGATTTTTGTTCCGCAGATAAACCTTGTATGCTTTTTCCAATTTTAGACCAAGCCAATAACTAGCCCAAGTGAAAAAACCCAGAGTGAGGGGAACAGCTACTAACTTGGGAATAGGAATGGGAGTGTCAAAGATATAAAAACCAGGATTAAATAGGGTACTGAGCAGATTTTCTTCATGAGTCCAAGCTCCAGAAAAATAGTAATCCCAGTTACCTGCATACAGATAGTAGTAAAAATAAAAGCTAAAAACTAAGCCAATATAACCATAGTAGATTAGCTTGCGGTCTGGTTTTTTGATTCCATCCCAATAGGTTCTTTCCGCATCAATATCAATACAAGGAGTTTGACAAGCAACACAGGCACTTTGTTCTTTCCCGTCAGCATCGATAACACGACACATGGATTGAGTAATAGTTTTATGAGGATTTTCGTGGGCAGTACTGGTAAGTAGTCCTCTGGGTTCAGCATAAATTTTTTGCACTGGTGCCATAGGACAAAAATAGTTACACCAGGTTTTGCCCTCATACAAATAGCCAACTAATATTGCTAACCCAATAGTCAGGAGAAGGAAAAGAGCTAAGAGCCAACCCCCCGTGTTAATAAATAGTATGCGAGTACATAGACCTAGATAAAGTAATCCAAACTGAAGATATAAATAGTTGCGAGCTAACCAAGAATTCTTAGGTACTTTCGCTAATCTGTAGCTAACTTTGCCTGTGTGGGGATCAACTCTTTGCTGTTTTCTTTGAATTTTTAAAGCGCGGGGAAGTTGAGAAACAAAAGATAGAGGACAAATTCGTCGCCACAACTCATGTCCAAAAACTAACAAAATAATAAGTGAGAGGGGAACTATCATTGACCAAAATATCTGTGCAGCGATCGAATGAGGTTTGGCTTCTAGACATACTCCCTGTAATTTAATACAGATATTGGGGTCTTCTCGGAAGGGACTGAGGGTATTGTGGGGTTCAGTTAACCAAGGAGAGATGGGATCGTATACAAACATCACAATTAGGAGCAGCCAACTAATTGTTAGTAGCCACCTAACACGATGCATTTGTTTTTCAGAAATTTTATTCAACATAAATTCAACCTAATTAGCATCAGTTTTTGCAAAATTAGGAATCTTAATTAAGGACGGTAAAAACACCAAAAACCTTATAAAATAAAGTTTTTAAGCATAATTGATTGACACCCATTAAAAATATCTAGATTGACGATAGTGTCACTCTTGCTCGCTCTGCCTCTACCTAGAAGATATACGTAAGTGAACAATTTTGCTTGAGGATAATCAAGAACAAAGAGTATATAAATTGACGTTAATACTTAAGTGATGAGTTCAATGCTCAATGTTCTAAATGTTTCTGGGCATCTTGAAATAAATATAAAACTTTTAGATTTTCCCTTAATTCTTGATAATGCGGATACTCAAGCCTCGCTTAATCTGCTAGATAGAAGACTCATACTAAATCCTGTTTAGATAGGATACTAAACGGTTGGGAAAGTCAGGATTGAATCTCTTCGCCGACGCGGGGCGGAGATTCTAGTTATTAGTTCTTAGTTATTAGTTATTAGTTCTTAGTTCTTGGTTAATCGGTGAGCCACTGCGGTCTTGGGCTTTGCCTAAGTGAAGCAAGTGGCGAACCCGTAGGGTCTGAGGTCTGATCGATAAATAAAACTAAAAGCGCGTGAGATGCGCGGAGGTTTCCTCCGCAAGCATAATCACGTAAGAAACTAACTACTAAAAACTAACTACTAAAGGAATGCCTGTGCATGGCAGGGCTTGAAACCCCCGTTCACAAGGGTCAGAAAGGTTTTAGCTGAATCAGTAACAGTATACTTTGAGGTCGAGGGATGCTCTCGGCTAGAGAGCATATCCATCCGAACAGTATTGAGGCGTAGAGTATGTCAAACTTGAGCAAGATAACGATGGATAAACTGAACACAGATAGAGCCTTCCCCTACACCAGAGGCAACTCTTTTAACTGAACCATGACGGACATCACCCACTGCAAAGATACCTGGAACATTAGTTTCTAGGAGATAGGGATCGCGCTCTAAAGACCAACCTATAGGCTTATTGTTTTTACGGGGTAAATCTGAACCTGTAAAGAGAAAGCCTCGCTCATCTCTGGCTAGAATACCATCGAGCCAATCAGTGTGAGGAACAGCACCAATAAAAATAAAGAGAGAATTGGCAGCTACTGTTTTGGTTTCGCCAGTAAGAGAATTTTGCAAGACAAGGGTATCTAAACTAGTTGTTCCTTTAGCTTCAATGACACTAGTATGAGTTTGTACCTGAATATTGTCTGTTGCTCCAATTTGATCGATGAGGTACTGAGACATACTCTTAGTTAAGGAATCTCCTCGCACTAACATATTAACTGTTCGAGCATACCGAGAAAAATACATAGCTGCTTGCCCTGCCGAATTTGCTCCTCCAACTACGTAGACATCTTCACCGCTACAAGCTAAAGCTTCGGTTTGAGCAGCACCATAATATACTCCTGCTCCAGTAAACTGGTCGATTCCTGGCACTTGCAGTCGTCTCCAAGATACACCAAGAGCGAGAATTAGAGCATGACAGCTAATTTCTGTACCATTGCTGAGGGTGATAATGCGGTAGTTCTTATCAAGACGAACTTGTTTAGCTTCTTGGGGAGTGAGAATTTCCACTCCAAACCGTTTAGCTTGAGTTACCGCCCGTCTCGCTAGATCCCCTCCACTCAAACCGACAGGAAAACCGAGATAGTTTTCAATCCGAGAACTTGTTCCCGCTTGTCCCCCAGGAGCTTCTCTTTCTACTGCTACAGTTTTTAATCCTTCGGAAGCTCCATATACTGCTGCTGCCAATCCTGCTGGTCCTCCACCAACAATGACTAGATCGTAGAAAGGTTTTTCTGCCTGAGTTTTTAAACCAATTTTCTCTGCTAGCTCAATGTTAGATGGTTTAGACAAATGAGAACCATCGGGAAGCAGTACTAGAGGAAAATGGGGATTTTCTAGGTTGGCAAAATCAATTAATTCTTTTGCCTCTGTTTCTTGTTCAATATCCAACCAACGATAAGGAATTTGGTTTCTGGCTAAGAAATCACGAATTTGGTGGGAATGGGGTGACCAACGATCGCTAATAACTCTAATACCTTTGAAGGGGGGATGAAAAGAGGCTTGCCAGTCATCAAGTAAATCATTTAAGACTGGATAGAGTTTTTCTTCTGGTGGATCCCAAGGTTTGAGCAGATAATAATCTAACCTAGCATTATTAATTGCCTGAATAGCTGCATCGGTATCGGCATAAGCTGTTAGTAAAACTCTTTTAGCTAAAGGAAATACTTGTCCTGCTTCTTCTAGCAAGTCTACTCCTGTCATCTTCGGCATTCGTTGATCTACGAGGAAAAGGGCAACCGTATCATCACGTAGTTTGAGCTTTTGGACGGCATCAAGAGCAGATTGACCAGAATCTGCCCGTGTAATCCGAAAGCGATCGCCATATTGCCTCCGTAAATCCCGTGCTACTGCCTGTAAAACATCTGGATCGTCATCTACAGTCAAGATAGTCGGTTTAGCCATGAATTTATCCGTTATTATCTTACGAGTTATCTATTGTAAATTATCCTTTATTTTTTAGTAACAGAACTGTTAACAACCAAACAAATTTATTTCTCGTCTTTCTTGTCTTCCTAAACCGATTAATTAGGATTTATGCAAGAAGTATATTGAAGTATGCATCTCTGATTAGAAAATCACTATAAATCAATTATTTTTGTTTTTTTAAAACGACGAGAACTTCTTGTTCATAACTCAGGTTAAAATTAGATAGTTAAGTAAAAACACTTACATATTTATACTTAATTTAGTTGTTAATCTTGGTTTATCTCTTCAAAGAGAATGATAGACAACTAAATAAACCTCTTGTATAAATAAATTTCTGGTTGGGTAAGACAAGCAGTCGGAACGGGCGTGAGGGTTACTCACAACCAAGCAAGCCGACCAACAGAGGTGGATAAGAGAGACAAGGAAGATACGGGAGACAAGGAGGAGAAGCGGTGCGACCCTGCGGGCAGACCCCCTTCGGGTTTAGCAGTTGCTTATGGGGGAAACCAACGCCAGTTCCCTGCGACGGGAAAACCGTCTTCAGGACTGGCTCCCCAAGACCGCACTGCTTCTCCTCGTCGGACGGGGCGTATAAACTTTGGAGGAGACCTCCAAAGACAGCCCCTCCGCAAGACGCAAACGCCAGTTCCTTCAAGCGGTGCGACCCCGCGTCGGCGCAAGAGGTGCGACCCTGCGCCACCTGAGGGCGCAAAGGAACGCGCACCGAGGGGAACCCGCCCAACGGACTGGCTTGGGAATGCTGCCAAGAGAGGCGAGGTTTCCTCGCTATCACGAACGCGCACCAAGAGAGGAATAAATTTCTTCCCATACTTCTCACACTTCCTATACTCCCTACTCTTCTTCAACCAATCACTTTAGGACTTATGCAAGAAATCTAATATAGTTATCTTTTTTTAAATAAAAACTTATTCTAATGAATCAAAATTTTATTCCTGAGTCCAATAGCGAGCAATATAAAATGAAATCTGAGTTTAATAGTAATAAAACCAATATAAAGCAAGCTTTAACTAATATTTCTAAGCAATTTAAGCCTCCAGAGGAAAAATCAACGGATTCATTGTTAAACCTAACAACAGTAGAAGAAGACGTATTAAACGGAAGTAATACCGATTTAGAAACAGACTCAGAACATAACTTAATTCGCAAGCTGTCCCAAAAGCAGTTAAAGATCAAGATAGTTACCATCTTGACAAGTGCGGTAGTAATGTTACCAATTCTAATTTTAGGAACAGCAACCTATTATTTTGGTAATAAAGCAATTAATCGACAAGCGGTTTTGGCAAGAAGAACAGATAACACTGGTATTAGTCAGATAGAATTAGCCAAACAGAGACAGCTATTAGCAAATCTATTAATTGGAACTGGAACAACAGCTTTAATGGCTGGTATCTTCACTGCTTTTGTTGCTAATCGTACTTTTCGCTCAATGATGAAACGCAATACTGTCATTGTCAAACCCAAAGCAGAACCGAAGCAAATCAACCCTCAAAAGTCCCTATCCCAATTCTTAGATTATCTCAACCAATCTTTCGATCGAGAAAGTATTATGAGCGCAACAGTAGAGGAAGCCCAAAGATTATTAGAATGCGATCGAGTAGTTATTTATCGATTTAACCACAATAATTGTGCTGAAGTAATTGCTGAAGCATTAGTCCCAGGCTGGATTAAAGCTATTGGTCTGACTATGAAAGACTCTTGCTTTGAAGCTGACTACAAGGAAAAATACCTGGATGGTAGGGTCAAGATCGTAGACAATATTGACGACGTTAACCTAGAACCTTGTTATGTCGAACAACTAAAAAAATTAGATATCAAAGCGAATCTAGTCGCGCCCATTATTCATCAAGAAAGATTATTCGGTTTATTAGCAGCCCATCAATGTTCTCAATCTCGTGCCTGGCAACCCAATGAAGTGGAATTGTTAACTAGATTGGCTCAAAGGGTGAGTTTTGTCTTAGACAATACCAAACTATTGGCTGAATCTAAGCTGCTTAAAGAACAAGCAGAAACAGAAGTTCATTGGACTCAGTGTCTGACTGATGTAGTGAGGCATATGCGTCAATCTGTCAACGAACAAGATATTCTTGATGTGGGTGTAGAAGAAGTACATCGAGTTTTAAATTGCGATCGCGTAGTAGTCTACAGTTTGAATGAAGATAACTATGGAGTAGTCATAGCTGAATCAGTAGCTCCTGGTTTTACCAGAGCTTTAGGTCTGACTATTGAAGATCCCTGCTTTGAAGCTAGATACCTAGAACAGTATCAAAACGGTAGAGTAAAAGCGCTCGACAATGTTTATGAAGCAGACATGATGGCTTGCTATCTAGAGCAACTAGAAAAGTTAGAAGTTAAAGCCAATTTAGTCACGCCCATAATTCATGACAATCAGTTATTTGGATTACTAGTAGCTCATCAGTGTGCTAATCCCCGCAGTTGGCAACAGCAGGAAATCCTGTGGGTAACTCAAGTTGCCACTCAAGTAGGTTTGGCTCTAGACAATGCCCAACTCAGTACCAAACTATTAGCTGAATCTTCTCAACTCGATCGACAACAAGCAATAGAAAACCAATGGACACAATTTTTTACCGATGCAGTTCAACATATTCGTCAATCTCTTCAGCAGCAAGATATTCTCGATATTAGTGTCAAAGAAGTACGTCGAGTTTTAGATTGCGATCGTGTACTCATTTATAGTTTAAATCAAGAAAACCATGGAGTAGTTATAGCAGAGTCGATCGCTCCAGGTTTTCCAAAAGCTTTGGGCATTACGATCGAAGATCCCTGCTTTGAAGCTAGATATATAGAACAGTATCAAAGTGGTAGAGTTCGCGCTCTTGATAATATTTATGAAGCAGGAATAACTGCTTGCTATCTAGAGCAACTAGAACAATTAGAAGTTAAAGCCAATTTAGTCACACCCATAATTAATGAAGGTAAGATCTTTGGTTTGCTAGTAGCTCATCAGTGTGCTAAACCCCGCAATTGGCAGCAGCACGAAATTCGTTGGCTAGCACAGATTGCTACCCAAGTAGGTTTTGCCTTGGATAATGCCAAACTATTAGCTGAATCTTCTCAACTTAAACAAAAAGCAGAATTAGAAACTAAGTGGATGGAATTGTTTATCAATGTGATGAACAATATTCGTCGCTCTCTTCAGCAAAAAGATATTCTGGATGTGGGTGTCGAAGAAGTACGGAGAGTTTTAAGTTGCGATCGCGTAGTCATCTATAGTTTAGATCGGGAAAACCATGGAGTAGTCATAGCTGAATCAGTAGCTCCTGGTTTTACCAGAGCTTTAGGTCTTACTATTGAAGATCCTTGCTTTGAAGCTAGATACATAGAAAAGTATCAAAACGGTAGAGTAAAAGCGCTCGACAATGTTTATGAAGCAGATATGATGGCTTGCTATCTAGAACAATTAGAAAAGTTAGAAGTCAAAGCCAATTTAGTTACACCCGTAATCCATGAAGGTAATTTATTTGGCTTACTTGTGGCTCATCAGTGCGCTCATCCCCGTAGTTGGCAGCAGCAGGAAATTCTTTGGTTAACCCAAATTGCTACTCAAGTAGGGTTTGCTTTAGATAATGCTAAACTCCTCAAACAATTAGAAGCTCATAAATTACCTTCTCAATCCTCTCAAAATTCTAAGTTAAAAGAAGTAGTTCAAGATCGTGATTCTAAGGAAAAATCTGCTCAGAAGCACGATCCAACAACCAAGACACCAGCCCCCAAAAGAGAAATGTCTGGACTGTTACTAGAGAGTAAAAAGGGGTGTGAAACCCTCTTGCTCAAAATTAATCAACAGTCAGATATGATTGCTCAATTTCTGGTGCAGATGCAAAAAATCACTGAATTGGCTCCCACACTTGAAACCATAGAATCAAGCTTATCTTCTTCAGCCAACCTGGAAGTGAAGCAGGATGAAGTCCAAGCAAAAATTAATAGTACTTCTTTTAAGGATAACCTGATTAACATTGCCAACAAGATTACCCAATCCGCTCAAGAGATCGAACAAATAAATTCTTCGGCTAAGAGACTCTCTCAAATAGGCAACTTAATTGATAAACTTATACAGCAAATCGAGCAGCAAATCAAAAATCCTTCCCTTCAATTAGAGGAATTAGAACGAAACAATCAAAGTTCTTTTGTCTCGATCGCCAAAAGAGTAAAACCCTTAACTTATCAGTTAAGTATACAAACAAAACAAGTTAAAACTCTCATTGCGGAAATCTCTGTGATAGCACAAGAAATTATTGATGTATTAAACTTTAATGCTGAGAATACTTCTGTGACAATAAAGGCAAAAACAGGAACTCAAAATTTAATTCAACTCAATACTGCTATCAATGCTAAAATGCAAACTCTCAGGGGAAAAATTACTCAAGTTGTCGAACAAACTCAAAATTTAGCCGTTGTCAGCCAATTTATTTTGCAAGTAGCTACTAGTGCTAATAACGCTTTACCGATTAGATCTTAATGAAGAGGAATGAATCCAGCTTTGGAGATCAGTTGTTGACCTTCGGGGGTGAGAAGAAATTGTGCGTAAGCTTTACCCACTTGTTCTTCAACATCTCCATTTTTTTTAATTATCACGTAGAGATAATGGGTAAGTGGATACTGTGCTGTCTGAAAAGCCTTGCTATTTAATTGGTTACGTCGATCGGGACATTGAAGCGAAGACACTAAAGGTTCTAAATAAGGGGCAACCAATTGTTCTTGGTTATTACCTAACGGTATTGGTTTAACTGTACATTGAGGCAATATTGCTTGGGCAGAAGCATAATAAATACCATCAACATTATTAGCTAGCTTCCGTAATGCAGACGTAGTGGTATCAAAGTACTCAACATTGGCACCAAACTCTTCCCCTTGGAGAATATTGTCTTGAAAAAATTTGACTTTACCACCAATCTTGACTGGGCGAGAATAGGGCTTAATCAATAAGTCAGGCCCTCCAACTTCTCTCCAATTAGTGATGTGACCGCTATAAATTAAAGCAAGTTGTTCTAGAGTTAAACCAGCAATATTTAATCTAGGATTAACTGCTACTACAATACCTCCTATGGCAACAGGAATTTGTTCTAGTTCAAAACCAAGCTGTTGAGCCTGTTTATGTTCCTCTGGTAACAGAGATTGAGATGATTGTACAAAAGCAAGTTTACCTTGGAGAAGCATTTTAATCCCCATTCTCGAACTTGGTGGTTTTCCCTCAGGTTGAGCATAGCGTAGTTGCAATTCAGGACGTTCTGCTTGAATCGCTGAATCTACTAGTAGTCTTAGGGGAGCCCACGCAGTGCTACCGCCATAATTAAAAACTCCAACTGCAACATTGGTTACCTGAGCAAAATTTTTGGGAGCTTTACCTAAAATTGGATTAGACTTCAAAACAGACTCCTTTCCTAACTCCCAAAGACCTTTACTAATTAATCCTATTGACCAAATTGTAGTAAAGCTTATTAGTATCATAGTACTTAGCCAAATAACTCTAGCCAGACTAGTAGAATTCTGTTTGCTCATTATTTTCAATAATATTGCCAATTAATGCTTATGCGCAAATACGTAAGTATTTTTCCTAGATTAAAATTATTGTAGACTGTTTTTTGAGGGTAAATACTTAAAGATTTTGTTTGAGACTTGTCAGTAAGAATTTTCTTTCTTGGCACAATATTCCAATTATTTAAATAAATAATAGAAACATATCTAATGACTTCACCTTTTAATTTTGATAACAAAGATCCAGATCTAGACAAAATACTTTATACGGACAATAAACTTTCTGCCCCAGAAAATCTCAATCAAAACAAGTCTAGTTGGTCAACAGAACAAAAAAAATTACCCAACCAAGTTATTCAAAATTTTCATCAAGCAGTTAGTGAAGAAGAAGTTTTAACAATTAGTGCAGAAGAAGCACAGAGGTGGCTAGAGTGCGATCGCGTGGTAATCTATAGTCTGACTGAAGAGTCTCACGGAAAAGTAATTGCTGAAGCTATTATTCCTGGCTGGACAAAGATATTGGGCATGATTATTGCTGACCCTTGTCTAAAAGCTGAGTATATGGATGACTACCAGAATGGACAAGTTAAAATCCTCAATAACATCTATATTTCGGGGATGGATGAAGGTGACATCGAACAATTAGAAGCTTTAGAAGTTAAAGCCCACTTAGTCGCACCACTGCTTAAACAAGGTGAGCTCTTTGGATTACTAGTAGCTCATCAATGTTCTCAACCTAGAATATGGCAGTCAGAAGAAATTGCTTTACTTTCCCAACTAGCTATTTATACTGGCTTCTCCCTTAACAGTGCTAATCTAGTAGCTGAATCTCATCAGCTAAAGCAACAAGAATTAATAGACAATCAGTGGACACAATTTTTTACTGATGCGGTCAGACATATTCGTCAATCTCTTCAGCAGAAAGATATTATGGATGTCAGTGTCGAAGAAGTTCGTCGAGTTTTAGGTTGCGATCGCGTAGTTATCTATAGTCTAAATCGGGATAAATATGGAACAATTATCGCCGAGTCGGTAGCTCCTGGTTGGACAAAAGCTTTGGGTATAACCATCGAAGATCCTTGCTTTGAAGCTAAGTATCTGGAGCAATATCAAAATGGTCGAGTGCGCGCTCTTGACAATATCTATGCAGCAGATATGATGGATTGCTATCTAGAACAACTAGAAAAATTAGAAGTCAAAGCCAACTTAGTTACACCGATTATTAATGAAGAAAAATTAGTTGGGTTGCTAGTAGCTCATCAGTGCGATAATCCTCGTACTTGGCAACAGCATGAAATTCGTTGGTTAACCCAAATTGCTACTCAAGTTGGTTTTGCTCTAGACAATGCCAAACTCTTAGCTGAATCTGCTCAAATCAAGCAACAGCAAGAAACAGAAGCTCAATGGACACAGTTTTTTACCGATACGGTTAATTATATTCGTCAATCTCTTCAGCAAAAAGACATTCTTGATATTACTGTCAAAGAAGTTCGCCGAGTTTTAGATTGCGATCGCGTAGTCATCTATAGTCTAAATCGGGAAAACTATGGAGTAGTCATTGCTGAATCAGTAACTCTCGGTTTTATAAGAGCTTTAGGTATAACCATTGAAGATCCCTGCTTTGAAGCCAAGTACCTGGAGCAATATCAAAATGGTCGAGTGCGCGCTATTGACAATATCTATGCAGCAGAAATAACCCCTTGTTATTTAGCACAACTAGAAAAATTAGCAGTTAAAGCCAATTTAGTTACACCCATTATTAATGAAGGTAAATTATTTGGATTACTAGTAGCTCATCAGTGCGATCGTCCTCGTACTTGGCAACAGCATGAAATCCGTTGGTTAACCCAAATTGCGACTCAGGTGGGTTTTGCTCTAGACAATGCCAAACTCTTAGCCGAATCTACTCATCTTCAACAACAAGTAGATAGTGAAAATCAATGGATGCAATCCCTAAGAGATTTTGTTTTCTATTTACGTCCCTATTCCCAGCAATCAGATATCCTGGAAATGACTGTAGATGAAGCTCGCCGTGTCTTAAATTGCGATCGCGTTTTGGTTTATAGCCTTAATCAAGATTACTACGGAGAAGTGATAGCAGAATCACTCATCCCCGGTTGTAAAAGAGCTTTAGGCTTAACTATCAACGATCCCTGTTTTGAGATTAAGTATATGAAGAGCTATCAAAATGGGCGAGTTAAATCTTTAGATAATATCTACGAAGCAGGTTTATCGGCTTGTTATCTAGAACAGCTAGAAAAATTAGAAGTTAAAGCTAATTTAGTTACACCGATTATTATCGAAGGCAAAATCTTTGGCTTGTTAGTCGCTCATTATTGTACCCAACCTCATCAATGGCGATCGATCGAAACTAAGTTCTTAAGTCAGCTTGCTGTCCAAGTAGGTCTGCAATTAGAGCGGGGAAAACTGATAGACCAACACAAACAGCTAGAAGCACAAGCAGAAATTGAAGTCCAGTGGACTAACCTTTTTACCCAAGCTGTACAAAATATTCGTCAATCTCTCAATCCAGAACATATTCTTGATACTACTGTCCAAGAAGTTCATCGAGCATTAAGATGCGATCGTGTAGTTGTCTACAGCCTCAATCAAGACAAATATGGAAAAGTAGTGTCTGAATCAGTAGCTCCTGGCTTTAGAAGAGTTTTGGGGAAAGTTATTAAGGATCCTTGTTTTGAAGCTAGATACATAGAAAAGTATCGTGATGGTCGCGTCAGAGCTATAGATAATATCTATGAAGCAGGTATTACTTCTTGCTATTTAGAACAACTCGAAAAGCTAGAAGTAAAAGCTAATCTAGTTACACCACTTCTAAATGAAGATAAACTCTTTGGTATATTGGTAGCTCATCAATGTGCTGCACCGCGCCATTGGCAACACGATGAAATTCGCTGGATGACACAAATTGCCACTCAAGTTGGTTTTGCTCTAGACAATGCCAAATTACTTCAGCAGCTAGAAGAATCTTCCCTTAGCTCAGTAAGTATGTCTTCTGAGGAGCAACAGCAAAAAGAAGCTATCAAGCAAAAATTATTAGCCATTCTCAATGAGAGTACTAGTATTTACCAAACTCTTTCTCAGGAAGCTTTACAGCAGTCAGAAAAAGTAATCGATGTTCTTCATCGAATTCAAGGGATAAGCGATTCCATTAGAGGTCAAGTAGTTGAAATTCAAAATATTAAGCTTGAGGAACAGCAAAATACTGTCAAAACAGAAATCTTGCAACAAACTTTAAATCAGACCATGACAAGCATTGCAACTATCGACAATTCAATTAACAATGCTGCTGTTAGATTGACAAATTTACAAGATTCTTCCCCACAATTATTAGAAGCAATAAATATAATTCAAAATTTAGGCAAAAGTATAGCTCAAAAGACAATGAAAGCAACTATTGCGATGAAGGGAACTGAGCAAATCTCTGAAAATTCTTTGACTGAATTAACAGATACAGTTTTTTCTTCAATGCAACAGCTATATGAAGGAGGAGCGCAAATTAATCCTTTATTATCTTCAATGGAAAAAGAAACCCGCGAAGGATTAACATCATTAGACTCTAGTTTACAAAAAATAGCTCAGGGAATGAATTCTCTTAGTGAACTTCAACAAAAGCTAAATCAGATTATTACTGCTAATACTAAAATCAGCACTATGGTAGGACAAATTGCTAATTCTGCCCATAACCAAATACAAGTTTCTACTTCTGCTAGACAATCTGTTCAAGAAGTTGCCAATCTTGCTAATCAAATTTCAACCCATTCCCTAGCTATAAATGATTCTTTCAACCGAATCACCGCATTAGTGCAAAAACTTTAGTTATTTTATCAATAAACAAAAGAACTAATAACTAATAATAAATAACTAGAATTTACTTCTAGAAAGGGTAAACAGATGCAAAACTGCTATTGTTTTGGTTTTGTTTTCTCAAATCGGCTCATAAAAATATTTTGTCAAACTTACATTAAATTTATTGAGTAATTCATCAATAAATAGTAAAATAATATACTGATTTAATATCATAGTTGGAATATCTCAGTGATTCAAGCTGATTATTTGGCTGCTTATTATTAAGTTTAATACCTAACAAGTAGCTAACAGCTAAGAGCTTTAATTCAGTAGAGCTACTTACAAACCAGCTTCACTATAGATGTATGTATATCAAACAGTGGATAAACAATAAACTTCAATATATTTTCTCTTTACAACCCAAGAGTAGTCAAGATATTATTCCTCAACGCTTACAAGTAAAAATTCGAGAAGCAAAAGAAAAAAACCTGGAAGAATTAGACTTAAGCAGTTATCAAGCTGATTATCAGGAAAAACTATTTAAAATTCCTGAAGAGGTTTTTGAATTGACATCTTTAAAAGTTTTAAATTTAAGTCATAATCAATTATTTTATCTACCAGAATCGATTGGCAATCTTATTAATTTAACTACCCTTAATTTAAGCGTTAATCAGATATTTTATCTACCAGAATCGATTGGTGAACTTACTAATTTAACCAACCTTAATTTAAGTGAAAATAAATTTTCTATCATACCTGATTTTCTCAGCAATCTTTCTAATTTAACTATTTTGGACTTGAGGGGTAATAAACTAGCTGACTTGCCCAATTTTTTTGCTAATTTTGTTAACTTGACCAATTTATATCTGAGTTATAATAACTTATCTAATATACCCGATCCTCTCTTTAATATTTCTAGTTTAAAGGAACTTTATTTAAGTTACAATCAAATATCTACTGTGCCTGATTCTCTTAGTAATCTTGATAATTTAACCACACTATATTTAAGAAATAATCAAATATCTAGTCTTCCCAATTCTATTGCTAAGCTCGATAAATTAACCACTTTAGAGTTAAGAAGCAATCCTTTAGAAAACCCACCGATTGAAATTGTTATACAGGGAGTAAAATCTATCAAAGAATATTTTCATCAATTTTTAGAAGAAGAAGATTATAGCTATGAAGCTAAGTTATTAATTATTGGTAAAGCGAGAGTTGGAAAAACTAGTCTAGTTAAAAAAATCAGTAATACTAACTATAATTTAGAATTTCCATACAATTCAGATAAAGGTATCGTAAGAACTAAATATAGTTTTAGTTTAGATGATAAAAAAAAAGAATTTATTGTTAATATTTGGGATGTTGATGAAAAAAAAATCGATCATAGAATTTATCAGTTTCTCTTTACTCAACGTTCTCTTTATATCTTGGTTATTGATAACTTTTTCAAGATTAATGATTTATACTATTGGCTTTATATGATTCAGGTCTTAAGTCATAATAGCCCTGTGCTGCTTGTCAAAAATGAGAAAGACGATCGACCGATAAAAATACCAAATGAATTGGATTTACGCCAGAAATTCACTAATATCAAAGCAATATTAACTACCAATTTAGCTACCAACAAGGGTTTGGCTGAAATTATTACTCAAATTAAATACCAAATTAAGAGCCTAGAGCATATTGGTACAGTCTTACCTTCAAGTTGGATAAAAGTTCGTCACACTTTAGAACAAGATCGACGCTATTTTATAAGTCTTGATGAATTTTTACAAATATGCCGAGAACATGGCTTGACTCTACGGAAAGATCAATTACAACTAAGTAAATATTTCCACGATTTAGGTTTTTTTATCCACTTTCAAGAGCAAACAAAATCATTATTATATAAAAATATTATTCTTAAACCTGTCTGGGTAATAAATGCTATTTGCCAAATATTAAATGATCGACAATTAATTAATAATCAAGGTTATTTTACTTATGATTATCTACAATTAATTTGGCATAAATATCGATATACTTTAAGACAAGAAGAATTATTAGAATTGATGATCGAGTTGCAACTTTGCTATCAAATTCCTAATAGTTATCATAATTTTATTGTTCCTCAATTACTTAGTCAAAATCCACCTCAATATTTATGGGACAACTACAATAATTTAATATTACATTATAGGTATAAATATTTTATGCCTAAAGGAATTATTAGCAGTTTTATTGTAGCGATGCATAAACATATTGAACAGCAAAGATATGTTTGGAAAAATGGTGTAATTCTCAGGAAAAATAAAACTAGAGCAGAAGTTATTGAATATTATAGTCAACAAGAAATTATTATTCGTGTTTCTGGCGTGGAAAAAAGAAGTCTAATGACAATTATCACTCAAAAACTGGATGAAATTAATTATGCTTATCAAGCAATTTATACTGTGAATAGTTGTCTGAGGAATGAAAACTAAATAACTGACAGACTACGTAATACCATTTCTCGAAAATAGCTAGATAGATCGTTAAATGGTTAAAGGTTAAAGGGACAAGGGAAAAGGCTTATTTTGAAAAGCTTTAACCTTTCCCCCTTTCCCCGACTCTACTAAGTCTCTCATTACTTTTAAGAATTGGTATAAGGTGTTGTTCGCCTCAAGGTAACGCACCGATATTTAAATTGGAAGTTTTATTAAATCCTCATTCCTGAGTGAAAATAATTGAAATCTCTTAGCTAAAGGCTTGCCCAAATGATCCCATTTTCAGTAAAGATCGTGCATATTTGTGGAGGAAGAAATATGTATTGACAGAGAATGAGCAAACCAATTTTACTCTCTATACCCCATATGGGCGATCGCGAACTAGAATTTGTCCAAGAAGCCTTTGATACTAATTGGATTTCTCCTGTAGGACCTAATATAGATGCTTTTGAACAAGAATTTTGTCAAGCAATTAATGCTCACTATGGTGCTGCAGTATGTTCTGGCACAGCAGCCCTTCATTTAGCCTTAAGATTGGTAGGAGTCGAAGCAGGGGATGAAGTTTTTTGTTCCACTCTAACTTTTATTGCTAGTGCTAGCCCGATTACTTACTTAGGTGCTAAACCAGTCTTTATTGATAGCGATCGCTCTTCTTGGAATATGAATCCTCAGCTTTTGCAAGAAGCTTTAGAACATCGTGCCAAGATAGGTAAATTACCCAAAGCTGTGGTTTTAGTTCATCTTTATGGACAAAGTGCAGATATCGACCCTATTTTAGCTGCTTGTAATCAATATGAAATTCCCTTGATTGAAGATGCAGCAGAAGCTTTAGGAGCAACTTACAAAGATCGATCGCCTGGTACTTTTGGTAAAGTAGGTATTTTTTCTTTTAATGGCAACAAAATCATCACTACATCAGGTGGTGGTATGCTTGTCTCTTCAGATTCAGAATTGATAGCTAAAGCTCGTTTTTTGGCTACTCAAGCCCGCGATCCTGCACCCTATTATGAGCATTCCCAAATTGGTTATAACTACCGTCTGAGTAATGTCCTAGCTGGTATTGGCAGAGGACAATTATTAGTTTTAAAAGAAAGAGTAGCAGCCAGAAGACGTAATTTTAAGCTCTATCAACAAGCACTACAAGATTTACCAGGTATAGAATTTATGCCTGAAGCTAACTATGGTAAATCTACTCATTGGCTTACTTGTATAACTATAGATGCTAAAGATTTTGGTGTAGATCGCGAGCAAATGCGCCTTGAACTGGCTCAACAACAAATAGAAACTCGTCCAGTATGGAAACCACTACATTTACAACCAGTCTTTGATGAATACGAATGTATAGGAGGTTCAGTAGCAGAAGATTTATTTGAACGCGGTCTATGTCTGCCTTCTAGCTCTAATTTGACTGATGAAGAAATCGATTGTATTATTCAGGCTATAAAAAAGCTTAAGTATTGCTAATAGATTTATTACCAATAACTTATTGATTTAGTTCAGTAACTTCTGAACTTTTGAGATCCTTAACTTCTTTCCAATTCGGTACTTTCAATTTGTAGAAAAACTCAGCCTTTCTGTTATTATTCTTAATCTAAATTTTAATAAATATTAATTTAGAGCAATTATTTTAAGGAATGAGATATACGATATATCTGTATAACTAAAGATGTCTAGAAGCCAGGAAACACAGGAACAAGTATTATTATTCTTTCTTATATCCCTTTCCATAGGACTTATTGTTGGTGGTTTTTGGTGGGCTAGTGGAAGAAGTGTTAATGACGTTACTAATCGTTTATATCAACAAAATAGAAATAGTAGCAGCAAAATTGTAGACAGAGCGCGCAATTTTGCCAAGGTAAACAATGTACCCTCAGGAATATTTAATTATGGTGGTAGTACAACTTGGGCACCGATTAGAAAAATAGCAGACCCAATCATACAATCAAATTGGTTGCGATATCGATTACGTTATACTAATCCCGTCTATAGTAATCCTGGCTCTGGTACAGGCATTAGGATGCTACTAGATGGGCAATTATCCTTTTCGCAGTCTTCTCGCCCTCTCAAAGATAAAGAATACGCTCAAGCTAAACAAAGAGGTTATTCTCTTAGGCAAATACCCATAGCCATAGACGGCATAGCTATCGGAGTACATCCCGACTTGCAAATTCCTGGTCTGACTATTAGCCAAATTAAAGAAATATATACGGGCAAAATATTTAATTGGCAAGAACTTGGTGGTGCAGATATTCCTATTGTCCCCTACTCTAGAAAAGAGTATGAAGGAGGCACAGTATCTTTTTTTGCTGACAATATTTTAGGAGATGAGGATTTTGGCAGAAATGTAGTATTCGTGAGAGATACGACAGACGGTATTAGAAAAGTAAGTTCCAATATTGGTGGTATATATTACGCTACTACAGCGGAAATGATATATCAATGTAAGATTAAATCTCTACCCGTCGGACGTACACCAGAAAGTCTAATTAGTCCTTATCAAAAGCCATTTATACCTTTATCTAAATGTCCTCAAAAACGTAATAAAGTCAATAAAAAAGATCTGCGCAATGGTAAATATCCTATTACTCGCAGATTATTTGTCATTATCAAACAAGACGGACATACAGATGAAACTGCTGGCTTAGCTTATACTAATTTTCTCTTAAGCGATCAAGGTCAAGAATTGGTTGATAAAGCTGGATTTATTCCGATTCACTAGTTAAATAGAATTACAGAAGTTCAGACGTAGGGGCGAACGGCCGTTCGCCCTTACAGAAGTTCAGGAGTTCAGGAGTTCAGGAATCAGAAAGAATCTATTTTAATTCTTAGGGTTTTAAATCTAGCATCAGTAACTTGCTACTTGCTACTTACTACTCCCTACTCCCTACTCTAAATACACAACCTTTGATAAATTTCATCGAGATTTTTCAGATGTTGTTGTGGATCGAAACAAGTATCTATTTCCTCAGAAGAAAGAATCTTAGTCACGGTGGGATCTTGATTAATCAATTTACGGAAGTCACCTTCTGGTTGATTCCAAGCTTGATGAGCGCAACCTTGTACAACTCGATAAGCTTCTTCTCGACTCATACCTTTTTCCACTAATGCTAACAAAACTTTTTGACTAAAGATTACACCCCCATAGACATTCATATTGCGCTGCATATTCTCTGGATATACCAGTAGGTTTTTAACTAGGCTAGTAATCTCTTTGAGCATAAAGTGAGTTAAGATGCAGCTATCGGGCAGAATTACCCTTTCTACTGAACTATGAGAAATATCTCTCTCATGCCAAAGTGCTACGTTTTCCAAGGCTGCTACTGCATTACCCCGCAGGATTCTCGCCATTCCTGTTAAACGTTCCGATCGAATCGGGTTTCGTTTATGAGGCATAGCAGAAGAACCTTTTTGTTTTTTGGAGAAAAATTCTTCTACTTCTAGTACGTCAGTTCTTTGTAGATTACGAATTTCTACGGCGAAACGTTCGATCGAAGCTGTTAAAAGAGCTAATTGCTGTATATATTCTGCATGACGATCGCGAGAGATTACCTGAGTAGAGGCTGTATCTGGTTTGAGTCCAAGTTTTTGACAGGCGATCGATTCTACTCTCGGATCGACGTTGGCATAAGTACCTACTGCCCCAGAAATTTTCCCCACAGAAATATCTTTTCGTAATCTTACCAGGCGATCGCGATTCCGCAACACTTCTGCTAACCATCCTGCTAGCTTAAACCCAAAGGTAATTGGTTCAGCGTGAATACCGTGAGAACGACCAACCATTACTGTGTAGCGATGTTGCTGGGCTTGATAGCGAATAGCTTGAATCAGTTCTTCTAATTTTTCTAAAATTAGATTTAAACTAATTACCATCTGCAAAGCCAAGCCAGTATCCAATACATCAGAACTAGTTAAGCCTAAATGAATGTATCTGCCAGCATCTCCTACATATTCATTAACATTAGTCAGAAAAGCAATTACATCATGACGTACTTCTGCTTCAATTTCTAAGACTCTTTGAGGGTCAAAGTCAGCTTTGGCTTTGATTTCCTCTACTGCTTCTGTAGGAATATAGCCCAGTTCAGCTTGTGCTTCACATACTGCAATCTCTACTTGTAGCCAGGTTTTTAGTTTATAAGTATCAGTCCAAATTTCGCCCATTTCGGGCAAGGTATAGCGTTCTATCACAGTTTGTGTCGCGGAATACAACCGTCAATTTTACTACTATGTCTGTTAATTTTGGCTATTTTAATTTTTATTGGTCAGAAATACACGGTACATCACAAATACAGTAATGGCGATATAGCAAAATACAGCCATCCAATCTAACCATTCACTAGAAATCATTGCTTGTCTCTTCTTCACCTACGAATTTCAAAACCTGAGAATTCTTCCCCATCATCAGCTATTACTTCCACTTCTAGATTATCAACTAATGCAGTTGGTGGGCCTATCTCAGCCCATTGTAAAAGTGCATCTACTTTATCAGCTTTTTCTAAGGCTACAATTTCTACATTTCCATTTTTTAAGTTGCGTACATATCCACGAACTCCAATTTGTCTAGCTGTTTGTAGTGTAGAGAGCCTAAATCCTACACCCTGTACTTTGCCTGAAACTATTGCTCGGATCTTTTTCATAAAAATTTTGATCATAAAGTCTAGATCATAAAGCTCTATAGAAAAAACCCCCTAGATAGCTTGAATATAAGATTTAGGTTACTATCTATGGGGATGTTAAGCGAGCGCTAATTTTTATCTTCTGACGATTTATCGATACTCTTATCTAGATCAGCAAGAAAATCATCTATGCTTGACGTTGGTTCTTGTTCAGATTGTTTTGGAGTCGAAGGTTGTCTATCTGTTTCTGAGGGTGTAAACTCCACATCGATTAAATCTTGTTCTTTTCTTGGTTCTATGTCTACTTGTATCTCTTCGGTTGGAGATTCTATGTTTAATTCTGAAGCATTTTCAGGGTTTGATTCTGAGAGAGGAATTACTACTTCTATTTCTTCTATTTCTACTTCTGGACTGGCTTTGGCTACAGAATCAGTTCTAGTGTCTTCTCTGAAATCAGATTCTTGGGTTGAGCTTGATTCCTCATCAGTTTCAACGGTGGGAACAATTACTATCTCTTCGGCGGAAATAGTCTCTTGTTCTTTTACAGGTGAATCTGAAGAAGATTTAGTAGTTATGTCTACTTCTAGTTCGTGAGTTGGGTTAGCAGTTGATTCAATAGATTCTGTGCTTTCTACAATATCTGTTTTAGGCTCAGGTTCTTCTGTAGGAATTTCTGGTACGCTGCTAGTTATCTGAGAGGAGGTATCGCTCTCCATATCAGATCCTGGAGATGATTGTTTATTGCCGCGATGGAAGATTCGCCCAATAGATAAACCTTTCTTTTTCGGTTCGGTGGTGATATCTGCTGACTGCGAGTCTGAGTGATCGACAGTTTCTTCTGTTGATGAAGATTCTGCAACTTCTTCTATTGTTGAGTTAATTTCTTCTGATTCAACAACTGTTTCTGGAACTTTTGCT
>JAAUYH010206754.1_pt1 | contig 23979 bp, 19 predicted proteins | sample 7278061 | NCBI WGS metagenome assembly JAAUYH01 (sample SAMN14350203, study PRJNA611818) | marine sediment metagenome | isolation source: surface marine sediment (0.6m) | place: French Polynesia: Moorea | collected 2018-08 | reverse complement strand
TCCGTCCAAGTTGGAAGCCGGGGCGCGGCTTCCGCCCTTTCCCCCGATGCCAGTCCTGCCTGCTTTTCATCCGCCATTCGCATTATTGATTGCTGCCATGAATACACATCGCCGGAGTTCAGGTAAACGGGGATATTGGCGAGAAATTCCCGGTAGATGGGTAGGTCCGAACAGATCACGGGTCGGCCTAGAGCTATGGCTTCGAGCGGAGGAAGGCCGAAACCCTCTGCTCGGCTGGGAAATAGAAGCCCACGCGCGCCGGCAATCAGCGCCGCCACCGCGCCGTCTTGTAGGCCTGCGCGTTCATGCACGAAGCGGCCCATGACAAGCGATCTGTCGAGACGCTGAAAGACCTCTTCATTCTCCCAACCTCGGCGCCCGGCAATGATGAGATGCGGGATCTTCTCGTGAGGCAGTTGGCCGGCCATCGCCTCCCATACGTCAAGCAATAACCCGTGGTTCTTTCGCGGCTCGATTGTGCCGAGGGTAATAAAATATGGGGCGTTCAGGCGCAGATCGGGCGGAACCCGGTCCGGTTTCGGCGTCGGCAAATCGACGCCAAGATGTGCGACAAGGCATTCTGGCACCCTGCCCCAGGTCTTGAACCTATGCTCCGCCGCGTCCCGCGTTGCTTGGGAGTTGTAGATCACGAGATCCGCTTGGGCCCCAACCCTCCGAAGCTTGGCCTCAAAAGCAGCAGGCGTTCCCGGGCGCTGGAACTCCGGATGGTCGAGCGGAATCGTGTCGTGGATCAGCACCACTCGCTGCGCATTCGGCACCGCATTCCATGCAGGGAGAACCTCGGTCCCAAGATTGCTGTGACCGACATTCAGATACACCGTGCCCGCGGCTAGATACCGCGAGAGCATTCCGGCCAAGGCCCCACGCCGGCAGCGCGCTATGGCAAGCCGGCGGAGATCGGCCTCGGCGCGTGCTTTCTCCTTTGAAATCCGCCGCGACAGGGTGCCGATCAGATCCCTCCCGCCCCATGGGCGCTTGCCATCCAATCGCGCGGCAATCTCCGCCGTACCATCGCGGTCCAACAAAACATAGCCCAGCACTGTGCGCACAAGCACGAAGAGCGGCGTCTCAAGATCCAGAAGATGGCGAAGATAGGCAGCTTCGACCCGGTCCACCCCGGTCGCTGGGCCGCGTCCGACACGAGAAATCAGCCGTGTCAGGTCGAGGCAGCGCGCTGGGGGGCTAGCGGTCGAAATGCCCGTTCTGGTGCCATTTCCAGGCATCGGCAATCATCGCCTCCAGTGTCGAGCGTTTCGGCACCCAGCCAAGTTCGAGCTCGGCCCGCGTGCTACCCGAGACAAGTTTGGTGCAATCCCCGGGGCGCCGCGGGCCCTCTTTGAACGGAACCGCGCGGTTGGTGACGATCCGGCTGTGATCGATCACTTCCTTCACCGAATAGCCCTTGCCGGTTCCCAGGTTGAACACCCGGCTGCCCTTGGAGTCCTCGAGCCATTTCAGCCCGAGAATATGCGCCTCCACAAGGTCCATCACATGGACATAGTCCCGGATACATGTCCCGTCGGGTGTCGGGTAGTCAGTGCCGAAGACAGTCAGCGCCGTACGGTTTCCAGCGATGGCGTCGAGCATCAGTGGGATCAGATGTGTTTCGGGTCGGTGGAATTCTCCGATCTCGCCCTCAGGATCGGCGCCGGCAACGTTGAAATACCGAAAGATCACATGCTCCAGTCCGTGGCTTTCGGAGAAATTGACCAGGATATCCTCGATCGCCCGCTTCGAGGCACCGTAGGCGTTGATTGGCTGCTGCGCACAATCCTCGTCGAGCACGATGTTGTCCTGGTCGCCATAGGTCGCACATGTCGAGGAGAAGACGAAATTCATGCAGCCGTGATCGACCGCAGCCTCAATCAACTTCAGCGAACCGCTGACGTTGTTGTGCCAGTATTTTCCAGGATCCTGCATCGCTTCGCCAACCTGACTGAAGGCGGCGAAATGCATCACGGCGTCAGGCAGGTATTGCGAGAAGACTTCGTTGAGCCGGCCTCGGTCGTTCAGATCACCCTCTTCGAAGGGGCCATACTTGACCGCATCGGCCCAGCCGGTCGAGAGATTGTCATAGGTGATCGGCGTATAACCGGCCGCGCGCAAGGCTTTGCACGCATGAGAGCCGATATAGCCGGCGCCCCCCGTGACCAGAACATGTGACATGCGTCCCCCGGCCTGATGCTATTGAGCCGCCTTCTGCATGGTGACCATGTGCTTGAGGTATTCCGAGAATTCGCCCTGAAGATCTTCGCGCGCCAGGCCGAAGGCAACCGTCGCCTGAAGGAACCCGGCCTTGGAACCACAGTCGAAGCGTTGGCCACGGAACCGGTAGCCGTACACCCCACGATCCTGTTCTAGCTCTTCCGCAATAGCATCTGTGAGCTGCAACTCTCCACCCGCGCCACTCTTGATGCGGTTGAGGTTCTGTAGAACTTTCGGCGTCAGAATGTATCGACCGATCACGGCGAGATTCGACGGTGCGGTCCCGTCCAACGGCTTTTCGACCATGCCCTTGACCGACACGATAGACCCCATGTCTTCCTTGATGTCGAGTACGCCATAGGCCGAGGCCTTTTCGGGCGGAACTTCCATTGCGGCAACCATACAGCCGCCGGTCTCGTCATAGGCTTCGACCATCTGCTGCAGGCAGGGCTTCTCTGCCGCTATCACGTCGTCCGGCAGGATCACCGCAAAGGACTCGTTCGGCGAGATCAAACGCCGGGCGCACCAGACCGCATGGCCCAGACCAAGCGCGCGGTGCTGGCGGATATAGGCGATCGCGCCGCTGTCCATATTCGTGCTTTTAAGTGTGTCCAAAAGCTCGGACTTGCCTTTCTTGCGCAAGGAGGCCTCGAGCTCTGGTGCGTGATCGAAATAATCCTCGAGCGCGCTCTTGCCACGCGAGGTCACAAAAATGAACTCCTTGATCCCGGCCGCGCGCGCCTCGTCGATGGCGTACTGGATCAGGGGCCGATCGACGAGCGTCATGATTTCCTTCGGGATCGACTTCGTCGCTGGCAGGAACCGCGTTCCCAACCCCGCAACAGGAAACACCGCTTTCGTGACTTTGCGTGGCATACCTAACCTCAGTCGTCTTTTTCTTACCAGTAACACGCATTTGCACGAACTACAGGTCCGTATTGTCCACCAATTCAGGTTTTTTTGCGACCGGTGGCGGAATTGTTTCATGTACACACGGAAATTCTACGGAACGGTAAACCCGCGAACAGATGCGACGCGATTTCTTTCGCGATCTAGCCTAGTGGCGAATTTGTAGGGCCGGAACAGGGGGTCGGAACGGTCGGAACGGCCGAAAAGACCGCCGCGTTGTTCCCAATAGCCATCGGGGTGGAATCGAACGTGGTGGTACAGAGTGGTTGGACTGAAGAGAAAAAGGCTGACCCGCTCCCCGGCATCGACGCGCGCGCGCGCCTCTTGGCTTAGGGTGTCAGCGGACCAGACCCGGCCAGCGATGACGGCCATACCAGTCCTGGGTGGATCGGCTGCGAAACGTTGGAACGGTGCGCTTGGTGGCGGAATTGGGGGGGGTGGCGCTATCTCTCGTGAGGCGCCCTCGGTGGTACCAGCCTTGAGTGTCTGCATCAGGCGGCGAACATCCCGCGGCTCGCATAAACCGTGAACCAAAAGCCGGTCAAGACGGGCACGTTGTTCTGCCGCGAGGTCGTCAAGCACCGGCTCTACTCGCTCACCTGGCGCATGTTTGCGCAGAAAAATCTGGGTGCTCGCGCCAACGTCCAAGAGAGTCTCAGGGAGCCTTGTGGTGGTGCGGCGCACAGAGGCGAGGAAGCCGTGATGCACCTGCGCCAAGGGCACCAGCGCCGTAGTTGCGCCCTGCGCGGCGAGACGCAGGTTCAGATCGGTTTCGTCCATGTAGAAATGAAACGCCGAGTCGAAGCCGCCGAGTTCCGCCAAGGTGGCACGGCGAAAGGCGCAGTTCGTGCCTTCAGTCTTTACCCCAAGCCCGGGCTTCGCGGTAATTGCGCGGGGCGGGCCGATGGGCAGATCAATCGCTTCGTGGCGCCCACGGTGATCGACCATGCGACCCGTGGATTGAAAGGAGATGCCGTTGCGACCGCGTACGAAGCCCCCTGCGGCCACGACGCTGGCGTTCTCGAACGGCTGCACAAGGTGCGTCAGCCAAGTCGGCTCGGGCACTGCGTCGTCGTCGATGAAGGCGATGATCTCTCCGGCCGCCAAAGCGATGCCAAGGTTGCGGGCGGCGGAGATGTTCGGTTCATCATATTCTTGCGATTTTATCCGCCCAGCTAGCTCGGATTCCTCGATCGCCGCGGACCCCGCCGGATCGGCGACCACAACGATCTCGAAAGCAGGGTAATCAAGCTGTGAGAGCCCGGTCATACAGGTCAGCAGGGCAGTTGGCCTGCCGCGGCTGACGACAACCACGCTGACCGTTGTGGTGCTCATGCCTGCCCGGTCTCGGCCAGCATTGCCTCGATCTTTGGAATATCGGACGGATTGTTGAGTTCCCAGAACGGCATCCCGCGGGCATCGACCTCGACACACAGCACCGACCGGCCTTGTTCGAGAAAGCGTAGCTGTTCAAGGCCCTCGAGCTCTTCCAGCGGCCCGACTGGCCAGGTCGGATAGGCGAAAAGCGCCTCGGAGCGAAAGGCGTAGACGCCGACATGGTGAAAAATCGGAGTCGGCGCGTCGTCGGCGTAGTCGGCGGCGGTGAAGGGAATGACCTCCTTGGAGAAGTAGAGCGCATGGTGATCGGCGCCGAAGACGGCTGTAGTGCCCCCGACGCGGCCGTCCTTGCGGTCGTGCAGGAAGCCGCGCAATGCCGCGCCGTCGCAGCGCAATACCGGCGTCGCCATACCGGACTCGGGCGCGTCACGCAGACCTGCAATCAGGTCGCTAACGAACCACGGCGGGGTCAGAGGCGCGTCGCCCTGCAGGTTCACCACGATCTCGAAGCCTCCGCCCAGTGCCTCCATCGCTTCCGCGCAGCGCTCGGTGCCGTTGCGGCACTCGGACGACGTCATTACCACCTCAGCTCCGAACGCCTCAGAGGCCTCTCGGATCCGGTCGTCATCGGTCGCTACGACGATGCGCGCCTCGTCCTCGACTTGCTGTGCTGCGCGCCAGGTCCGCTCGATCAGACTCCGCGCCTCACCCGTCGCCCCGGTCAGCATCGCGAGCGGCTTGCCCGGGAAACGCTGCGACGGGTAGCGCGCAGGGATGCAGATCAAAACGGACATCAGGCCGGTTGCAGCGTCACACCAGGCGCGTAGGCGATGAAAAACGGGTTCTCGTAGCCCGGCTTGCCGTAGATGAAGACAGAGTGGTCGTCGAACCGCACCATCTTGCCTCCCGCGCCTCGCAAGACCGCGTCCCCGGCAGCTGTGTCCCACTCCATGGTGCGACCGAGGCGCGGGTAGAGGTCGGCTTCGCCGGCGGCAACAAGACAGAATTTCAGCGAGGACCCCGCGCTTGTCATGTCCCGCACGCCGTATTTGCCGATATAATCATCCGTTGCATGGTCGCGGTGTGATTTCGACGCGACGACCATGAGCGCGGCGTTATCCGGGCCCGAGGACACCGACAAAGGCACCGTCGGCCCCACCACGTCTTTGGCCAGATCACCTGTCTCTTCCACCGACTGCCCTGCGGCATCGGTGTAGAAAAGCCGCCCCTTCGCGGGTGCATAGACCACCCCGCGCACTGGAACGCCGCTCTCGACCAGCGCGATGTTGACGGTGAAATCCCCGCGTCGCTGCAAGAATTCCTTTGTGCCGTCGAGCGGGTCGACGATCAGGAAACGCGAGGCCCGTTCTGTGTGCGAGTCCGCCTGTTCCTCGGTCACAAGCACTACATCGGGAAAAGCTTCGCGCAACCCCGCCGAGATCAGCGCGTCGGCGGCTTCGTCTGCCTCGGTCACGGGACTATTGTCCGATTTCGATTTCACCTCGAAATCGTCGGAGTTGTAGATCTCCATGATTCGGTCCCCGGCCTCTAGAGCCAAACGCCGCATCACAATTTTTAATCGATCGTAGTCCACCTGAACCCCTGCCCTCGACGACCTCTTCAAGGTGCCTCGAATATTTTTGCTGACCCTCCTTATGCTTGTCTGGTAAAAGATCGGCAAGAATTCCCTGCGACAAAGACGGGGATCGGCCAAGAGCGGGTTCAAAGGTCATGTTTCAGCAGCGGGTCCAGACATCGGCTCTGCAGTCGGCTCTCACGATACTGGAGCTGATCTATCACGCGACCGTCCGTCACGTGCGCAAGACGCATGGCAATGCGATCATTGGGCTGGCGATGAGCATTCTGCAGACCGTGATCCTCGTGGCGGTATTCTATGTGATGTTTTCGATCCTCGGACTGCGCGGCGCCGCGATCCGGGGCGATTTCCTGCTATATATCCTGTCGGGTATCTTCCTGTTTCTAACACACAACAAAGGGGTAAGCTCGGTTTTGGGCTCCGAAGGCCCGGCCTCTCCGATGATGCACCACGCGCCGATGAACACGACGATCGCAATCGCATCTTCGGCACTGAGTACGCTCTACATCCAGGTGCTGTCGTTGTTCGTGGTGCTCTTCGTCTACCATGTGGGCTTTGCGCCCTTTGACATCCTGTACCCGGTCGCGGCCTTTGGAATGGTGCTTTTGGCCTGGTTCTCCGGCGTGGCGGTGGGCATGGTGTTTCTCGCGCTGAAGCCATGGTTTCCGTCTTTCGTCACTCTTGCCTCGCAGATCTATCAGCGAGCGAACATGATCACCTCGGGCAAGATGTTCGTGGCCAACACAATGCCGGGTTACATCCTCGCGATGTTCGACTGGAATCCGCTTTTTCACTGCATCGATCAGGCACGCGGGTTCGTCTTCATCAACTACAATCCGCATTTCAGCTCGATCAGCTACCCGCTGCTTCTCTCGATGGCGCTGATCATGATCGGCTTGATGGGCGAATTTTACACTCGCAGACAGGCCTCGATCAGCTGGGGTGCGGGGCGTTAGGGCGTCAGTCAACGACCCGCAGTGTCAGGTTTACGCGGCCTGGTTCTTTCAGGAGCGTTGAGGTTCCCGGTTGAATGCGATCGATGCCGTGATAGACCAGCCGGGCCTCGCCGCCGAGTACCACCACATCGCCGGATCGCAGCCACACGGACTCAGTCTTGCCGCCGCGGGCGAGGTTGCCAACGCGGAAAAGACCGTCATCGCCCAGGGACACCGACACCACAGGCCAGGAGAAATCCGCCTCGTCCTTGTCTTGGTGCAGGCCCATTCTCGCGTCGGGCGCGTAAAAATTGATTAAGCAGCAATTCGGTGCGTGGTCGAGTCCGGTGACGCCGCGCCAGATCGCCAGCACGCTCTCCGGGATCGGCGGCCAGGGCGTGCCCGAAGGATGTTCGGTCACATAGCGGTAGCCACTGCGGTCGGAGAACCAGCCGAACCTCCCCGCCGAGGTCATGCGTACCGACATGGGTCTTCCATAGGGCGTCATCGGTGCAAAGAGTGGTGCCCGTGCCACGACTCTGCGGATATCATCGCGCAACTCCCCCTGTGCGGCGGGGTCGAGATACCGCGGAAAAACCTTGATCCCACGGATGTCGAGCGGCTCTGACATGATCTGCACCTAGTGCGTCACGATCCTCTTCGCAAACCGACCCGCAAGCAGCCGCCACGAAACAGTTAGAAAGCGTCGCAAATCCAGCGCTGACTCGCTTGCAGCGCCGCAACCCCCTCCCTATATACCCACGGAAACCGCGCCGGGGGCATGTCTCCGGTGAAACCATGGGATCGGGTGCGGGTGCCGTAACGGGCCCGCATCCATCAATCGCCAAAGAGAGGATTTTGAGCATGGCCAAAGTCATCGGTATCGACCTGGGAACCACGAACTCCTGCGTCGCCATCATGGATGGGTCGCAGCCGCGCGTGATCGAGAACGCCGAAGGCGCGCGCACCACCCCGTCGATCGTCGGCTTCACCGACACCGAACGCCTCGTGGGCCAGCCGGCCAAGCGCCAGGCGGTCACCAACCCAGAAAACACCATCTTCGCAGTCAAGCGCCTGATCGGCCGCCGCGCCGATAGCCCCGAGGTCGCCAAGGACAAGAAACATGTCCCCTACGAGATCATCGATGGCGGCAATGGCGACGCCTGGGTCAAGGTCAAGGACGAGAATTACTCGCCCAGCCAGATCTCGGCCTTCATCCTGCAGAAGATGAAGGAAACCGCTGAATCGTACCTTGGTGAAGAGGTCAGCCAGGCTGTCATCACCGTTCCTGCGTATTTCAACGACGCCCAACGCCAGGCTACTAAGGACGCAGGCAAGATCGCCGGTCTGGAAGTGCTGCGCATCATCAACGAGCCGACCGCGGCCGCGCTCGCCTATGGCCTCGACAAGAAAGAGACCAAGACGATCGCCGTCTACGACCTCGGCGGCGGTACCTTCGACATTACCATCCTCGAGATCGACGACGGCCTTTTTGAGGTCAAGTCGACCAACGGTGACACCTTCCTCGGGGGTGAAGATTTCGACATGCGGATCGTGAACTACCTCGCCGAGGAGTTCAAAAAGGAACACGGCGTCGATCTGTCGAAGGACAAGATGGCCCTGCAGCGCCTGAAAGAGGCGGCGGAAAAGGCCAAGATCGAACTGTCGAGTTCCAGCCAGACCGAGATCAACCAGCCGTTCATCTCGATGGACAAGGACACCGGCACGCCGCTGCACATGGTCATGAAACTGACCCGCGCGAAGTTGGAAAGCCTTGTGAGCGACCTGATCAAGAATTCGATCAAGCCGTGCAAGGCCGCGCTCAAGGACGCCGGTATCTCGACGTCGGATATCGACGAGGTCGTTCTCGTCGGCGGCATGACCCGCATGCCGAAGGTCATCGAAGAGGTGACGAGCTTCTTCGGCAAGGAGCCGCACAAGGGTGTGAACCCCGATGAGGTCGTGGCAATGGGCGCCGCGATCCAGGCGGGTGTGCTGCAGGGCGACGTGAAAGACGTCGTTCTTCTCGACGTCACGCCGCTGTCGCTGGGCATCGAAACCCTGGGCGGCGTCTTCACGCGCCTGATCGACCGCAACACGACCATCCCGACGAAGAAGTCGCAGATCTTCTCGACCGCCGAGGACAACCAGAACGCGGTGACGATCCGGGTGTTCCAGGGCGAGCGTGAGATGGCCGCGGACAACAAGCTTTTGGGTCAGTTCAACCTCGAAGACATCCCGCCCGCCCCGCGTGGTCTGCCGCAGATCGAAGTGACCTTCGACATCGACGCCAATGGCATCGTCCATGTCGGCGCCAAGGACAAGGGCACCGGCAAGGAACACAAGATCACGATCCAGGCCTCTGGTGGTCTATCGGATGACGAGATCGAACAAATGGTCAAGGACGCCGAGGAAAACGCCGAGGCCGACAAGGAGCGCAAGGAGCTCGTCGAAGCCAAGAACCAGGCCGAAAGCCTCATCCACTCGACTAAGAAGTCGATGGAAGAGCATGGCGACAAGGTCGACCCGACCACGATCGAGGCCATCGAGCTTGCGATCTCCAACCTCGAAGAGCAGATGGAGACCGAGGACGCCGGTAAGATCAAGGGCGGCATCCAGAACGTCACCGAGGCCGCGATGAAACTGGGCGAGGCGATCTACAAGGCCGAGCAGGAGAAGGCTGGCGAGGAAGCCCCGGAAGGGGAAGACGAGCCGCGCGGTGTCGATGACGACATTGTGGATGCCGACTTCGAAGACCTCGACGACGACAAGCGCGCCTCGTAAGCGCTTCGAAACGCACACGGGGCCGGCCTGCCACCAAACAGGCCGGTCCTTGCGTTCCAAAGGGATGTAACCGATGGCAAAGCGCGACTATTACGAGGTTCTTGGCGTCGGCAAGGGGGCCTCGTCAGACGAAATTAAAAAGGCCTATCGCCAAAAGGCCAAGCAGCTTCACCCGGACCGGAACTCTGACAACCCTAACGCGGAATCGCAGTTCAAAGAGGTGAACGAGGCCTACGACGCCCTGAAAGACCCCGATAAAAAGGCCGCCTATGATCGGTTCGGCCATGCCGCGTTTGAGGGTGGCATGGGCGGCGGTCCGCGCGGCGGCGCGCAGGGAGATTTCGCGAGCGCGTTCTCGGACGTGTTCGACGACCTCTTCGGAGATTTCATGGGCGGCCGGGGCGGCGGCGGGCGGCAACGCGCCAGCCGCGGCTCGGACCTGCGCTACAACCTGCGTGTGTCACTCGAAGACGCCTATGAAGGCGTGCAGAAAACGATCAACGTTCCGACTTCAGTGGCCTGTTCGACCTGCAACGGCACAGGCGCCGAGGGTGGCGCCGAGCCGACCATGTGCCCGACCTGCTCGGGCATGGGAAAGGTCCGGGCGCAGCAAGGTTTCTTCACCGTCGAACGCACCTGCCCGACCTGCTCCGGCATGGGCCAGACGATCAAGAATCCCTGCACCACTTGCGCCGGCGCGGGCCGGGTCGAAAAGGACCGCTCTCTCAGCGTGAACATCCCCGCCGGGGTCGAGACGGGCACACGGATTCGGCTCGCAGGTGAAGGCGAGGCTGGCTTGCGCGGCGGGCCGACGGGCGATCTCTACATCTTCATCGAGGTTTCCGAGCACGAGCTCTTTCACCGCGAGGCGCAGAACCTCTTCTGCCACGTCCCCGTTAGCATGGCCGACGCTGCCCTGGGCGGGGACATCGAGGTGCCCACGATCGACGGTGGCCGCAGCCGGGTGAAGATCCCTGCGGGCAGCCAGTCGGGTCGGCAGATGCGTCTGCGCGGAAAGGGCATGCCGGGTCTGCGCGGCGGCGGGCATGGCGACATGTTCATCGAGCTTGCAGTCGAGACGCCGGTGAACCTGACGGCGCGGCAGAAGGAACTGCTGCGCGAATTCGACGAGATCAGCGCCGACAACAATCCGGAAAGCTCCTCGTTCTTTACGAAGGTTAAGAGCTTTTGGGACGGGATGAAGAATTGAGATTTCGGATCGGCTGACGCCAATCCGACCAACTGGGGGCTCTGCCCCCAGACCCCCGGCATTTTTATGACATGATGAAGGATGCTGGCTTTCGTTAACGGGGCATTTACCTGGATTGAGTCATCGTCGAGACATGGCTCCGAGATCCGCATTCCATGAAGCCCCAATGCCGCTTTTTGACGGGGAAGAGGCCGTCGCCGCGCTGTCTGGGTCGCGGCTGCCGTCCTACATCAAGGGACATCGCAAACGCTTGCGAGAGCGCTTTGCCGAGGGCGGGGCGGCGGCAATGCCGGACTACGAGCTTCTGGAGTTGATCCTTTTCCGCAGTTTTCGCAATGGCGACGTGAAGCCGCTCGCCCGGCGGTTGATCGACACCTTCGGAGACTTCAATCGCGTGATCACCGCGCCGGCTGAGCGGCTGCTGGAGATCAACGGCGTCGGCGAGACCGTTGTGCACGACCTCAAGGTCCTCGAGGCGGCAGCGCACCGGATGGCGCGGGCGAAGGTGATGAAACAGCAAGTGCTCTCCGGCTGGGACGCGCTTCTGGACTATTGCCATACGGTGATGGCACATCGCGAGACCGAGCAATTCCGCGTGCTCTATCTCGACCGCAAGAACGTACTGATCGCCGATGAGGAGCAGGCGCAGGGCACGGTTGATCACGTTCCGGTCTACCCCCGTGAGGTGATGAAGCGTGCTCTCGAAATCAACGCCTCGGCTTTGATTCTAGTACACAATCACCCGTCGGGCGACCCGACCCCCTCGGACGCCGACATCGACATGACCCGGCAGATCGACGAGGCTGCGCGGGCGTTGGGCGTGACGCTGCACGACCACCTGATCATCGGTAAGTCGTCGGAGTTCAGCTTGCGCGGCGCGGGTTATCTCTGATCGACCCAGACCTCGACCCGCCGGTTGATGCGGCGGCCCCAATCGGTGTCGTTGCAGGCGAGCGGCATAGCCTCTCCAAAGGCATCGGACGCAAGAGTCAAACGGTCGCGGTCGGCAGTCACGGCACTGGTGAGAACCGCGTTGCGCACCGCGCGCGCGCGGGTTCTGGCCAGCCTCAGATTGGCGTCAGCGTCACCATCGCCATCGCTGAAACCGACGAAGATGAGCTTGCGGCCATAGTATGCCCCGGCCTCGATCTCTCGTGCCAGGATATCGACGTTCGAACGCGATTGCGCGTCAAGCTCGGTGCCCGAGGCAAATCGGAAATTCAGCGTTAGCCGCGCAGTACCTTGCATCCGGCGCACGAGGCGCTGCACCTCGGGGAGTTTGATTTCGTCACCCGCAGCGAGAACAGCGCTTGAGATTCGGCCACCTTGGCGCTCGGCCGAAATACTCCGCAGGCGCAGATCGACGAAGCCGGACCGCGCCACCACAGGCTGCGCTTGGGCAGAACGAATGAAGGTCAGAAACTCACGGGCAAGAACCGGCAGGCGGCGGTTGGGCGTATAGACGAAGAGCGGAGTGACCAAGGGATAGTCCTGGGTCTTGATCGAAATCGGAGTCGCGACCGATCCCTTTCGGCAACTGCCGGATATCTCTAACGCGCGCGTCGTGCCGAGTTCGGAAAACGAAGCGATTCCAATGGCATGAGGATCACGAGACACCGCCTCGACCAGCGAGAGATTACCGATGTGCCGGGTAGTTTTAGGGGCAAGTGTCTTGCCGCGGGGCAAGAGCACCCGTCGCAGGAACTCCTGTGCCGCACCAGAGAGGTCGTCGCGTAGGTGCAGTATGATCGGCGCATCCTCGCCACCCAGCGTCTGCCAGTTTTCCATCTCTCCTGCGAAGATCGCGGCCAACGTTTCCAATGATATCGCACCGGCCGGATTGCCCACGGCCACAACCGGGACCAGCGCATCGAAGCCGACGATCCGACTGCGGCGGGGGTCGACCAGATTTCCAAGTCCCGCATCGCGGGCGAGCCGGATTTCCTGTTCCCTCACCGGACGGGTCGATAGCACCAGATCAGCCTCGTTGGCGAGCAGATCGGCAAAGCCTTCATCCGTACTGGTGACGTGAAAGCCGATCTGCGCGGCGGGGCGACCGGATTCCGTCTCGAGTAGGCTGTAGCCGAATGTCGTGTCGCTGGTAACGCTACGCTCGACGGCATAGTCATTCTGGGCGGCGAATGCCTCAACCAAAGCCGGCATCAGAACCTCGCCCATGGTCCGCGACCCGGCGATATCGAACTCGGCGACAAAAGCCTGCAGGTCGGGGCAGCCCGGCCCTTCGCAGAGCACCCCGCTGCCATCGACCGTGAGCACGCCGTATATCGTGTCGACGCGGTAGAATTCGCCGTCGAAGCTGAGAAGGTTGCCCGAGATTTCCACCGAGCCGTCGCGCGAGGTCAGGGTCACGTCCTCCGCCACTGCCCCAAAGGAGCCACCCAATAGGAAAAGTGCGGCGAGGCCCGCCGCACGCAAAACGGTCATGGTCTGCCCGGCCTTCGCGTCAGTCGTTTGACGCGAGTTTCAGGTCTCGGAGGATGTTTTTCAACACCAGATATTCGCCGACCGCGTCGCAATCCGGCATCGCCAGTGTAAGCGCCACGGGCTGTGCGGCAGCTCCTCCGCCGATCTGCTGGGTCTCACCTGCAATCTTGAGACCGCAATTCTCGGTTGTGACCTCGGCCTCGAGACTGAGGCGGACAATGCCGTCCTGGGGAATGCCATCTGTCGGATAGGTGTAGATTTCGGCCACGTGACCCTTGCCGATACTGGCGTCGCCGAGCACGGTCAGGAAACCGCCGCCGATGCGCGCTGCAGCCTCCGGGTCGCGGGGAGCGCCATTCCAGACATGGCCCGCATCTCCGTAGTCGGCGCCGAATTCGCGGGCATGAATCTGCAGGCCGGCCTCACCCCTGGACTGCAACAACACGCGTTCGATTTCGTCGAAGCCGGCGACTTCGACGAAGGCGCCTGTGGTTTCGCCATCGGGGAATTCGACCTCGACGGCACCGTCGGCCAGCAACGCAGGGATCTGGACCGTGAAGGTGCCTAGCTGGTCCATCTGTGCGGAGAAGGCAAGAACGCCGTGGCGAATGACGATCGGCTCCTCGCCGCGGCAGGGCGCGGTGAGGGTGAGATCGATCATCGCAGCTTGGGCGGGCGAGGCGGTGAGGATAACGCCGCAGGTCAGGCCGAACTCGTTGCGATGTGGTTGTTCCGATATCGGCTCCGCCGACGCCTCGCTGGCGGATGCAATCATTCGGTCGCGCAGGTCAACGCCCGGTTTGTCTCGATCGGTGGTGATCAGGGCGTCTTCTGGTGGACGACGCATGCCGGTGAGCTCGTCAGCAATCGGTTCTGGGGGCGTCTCGGCGGCGGCGGGTTGTGTGGTCGCAAAAGCATCGTCAAACGCTTCCATGGCCTCGATCACTGGAGGCTGCGTGGTTGGCGCTACGATATCAGTGGCAGCATCGGCCTCGACCACCGGCGGTTCAAGAACGGGCGGCACGGTCTCAGCGGCCGGGTCTGTCGTAGACAGGTCGGAGGAGACCATTTCGGTATGCAACGCCTCGACCGCTGCTATCCGTGGCGCATCGACGGGGGATGGATCCGCCGTCTCTTCGGCTACACCCCCTAGGTCCGGCACGCCGGTCGCCACGACATCCGGTGCCACACTCGCCGCGGAGATCTCACGCGAAGCCTCGGTGCCATTTCGTTGCATCAAATGCGCCGTGAAGGCCGCAGCGAAAATCGTCACACAAGCGGTGATAAGTCTCTTTTTCTGTTGCATAGAGCCATTCCCAGACAGACTGGATCCGGCGAACCTTCGCATCGAATTGGGGAAATCCTGTGGCAGTGTTCGGAAAACACGATGTAATTCTGCAACAATCCCACCGGAGCGGGTGCGATACCCGTGGCGGGTCGGGCGGCTCAGGTGAGCCGGCCGTGGCAGTGTTTGAATTTCTTGCCCGATCCGCAGGGGCAAAGCTCGTTTCGGCCGGGGTTGCCCCAGGTGGACCGGTCGTTTTCGTCGAAACCGGGCTTTGCCGCATCGGGGTTCGCATCGGCACCCACGGTCTCAAGCTGGGCTTGACGCTGCGCGGCCTCTTGCAGCTGTTTCTGCTGCGCCAGCACCTGTTGCATCATCGCCTCGCGCTCTTCCTCAGTGAGCGGGCGGACCTGCGAGAGCTTCTGCGTCACGTCCTCGCGCAGCGCATCGAGCATGCCCTCGAAGAGCTGGAATGCCTCTGTCTTGTATTCGTTGAGCGGGTCGCGCTGGGCATAGCCGCGGAACGCCACCACGGACCGAAGATGTTCCAGGGTCAGAAGATGCTCGCGCCATTTTGCATCGATGGTCTGCAGCAGAAACTGCTTTTCGATCGAGCGCATCTGCTCGGGCCCGAATTGTGCGGCCTTGGAGGCCATCATCTCGTCGGCGGCTCGGCAGAGCCTTTCGCGGATTTCATCCTCGTCGACGCCTTCCTCGTCAGCCCAACCGATCACACCCACATCGATGCCGGATTTCTCCAGCAGTGCGGCGTAGAGCCCCTCCACATCCCATTGATCCGCATAGCTTTTAGGCGGGATGTACTGGTCGACGAGGTCGTCGATCACCTGATGGCGCATATCCTCGACGGTCTCGGAAAGGTCCTCGGCTTCCATGATCTCGCGGCGCTGGTTGAAGATCACCTTGCGCTGGTCGTTCATCACATCGTCGAACTTCAGAAGCTGCTTGCGGATGTCGAAGTTGCGCGCCTCGACCTTCGCCTGGGCCTTTTCCAGCGACTTGTTCACCCAGGGGTGCACGATCGCTTCGCCTTCCTTCATGCCCAATGTGGACAGCATCTTATCGAGCCGTTCCGACCCGAAGATGCGCATCAAGTCATCCTCGAGCGACAGGAAAAAGGCCGAGCGCCCCGGGTCACCTTGACGGCCCGAACGACCGCGCAGCTGGTTGTCGATCCGACGGCTCTCGTGCCGTTCGGTGGCCAGAACAAAGAGCCCACCAGCGGCCAGCACCTTGGCCTTTTCGTCGGCATGCTCGGCCTCGATCTTGGCGCGCACCTCGTCTGGGTGCGCCTCAGGGTCGGCGGCCAGCGCCTCGAGCACCTTCATCTCGACATTACCGCCGAGCTGAATATCGGTGCCGCGCCCGGCCATGTTGGTGGCGATGGTGACAGCGCCCAATTTGCCTGCCTCGGCCACGATCTGGGCCTCTTTCTCGTGCTGGCGGGCGTTTAGGACGTTGTGTTTGACCTTGGCGGTTTGCAGCATCTGCGACAGGAACTCGGATTTCTCGATGCTGGTCGTGCCCACAAGTACCGGCTGACCAGCATCGTTGGCCTTCTTGATCTCTTCGACGATCGCCTCGTATTTTTCCTTCGCCGTCCGGTAGACTGCGTCATGCTCGTCTTCGCGGGCGATGGGCATATTGGTGGGCACCTCGACGACGCCAAGCCCATAGATCTCGTTGAATTCCTCGGCCTCGGTGGTCGCGGTGCCGGTCATGCCGGCAAGCTTTTCATAGAGGCGGAAGTAGTTCTGGAACGTGACCGACGCGAGTGTCACGTTCTCGGCCTGGATCTTGCAGTCTTCCTTGGCCTCGATCGCCTGGTGCAGACCGTCCGACAAACGCCGCCCAGCCATCATCCGACCGGTGAATTCGTCGATCAGCACCACTTCGCCATCACGAACGATGTAGTCCTTGTCCTTGGTGAAGAGCTTGTGAGCGCGCAGGCCTTGGTTGACGTGGTGTACGATGGTCGTCGACTCGGGATCGTAAAGCGACTGGTCCTCGGGCAGAATCCCGGCCTGCTGCAGCCGCGCCTCGAGCCAGTCGTTGCCCTCTTCGGTATACGTGACGTTTCGGGTCTTTTCGTCGAGCGTGTAGTGTTCGTCCTCGATCTCGGGGATAATCTTGTCGATGGTCTGATAAAGCTCCGACCGGTCCTGCGCGGGACCAGAGATCACCAACGGCGTACGCGCCTCGTCGATCAGGATCGAGTCGACCTCGTCCACGATCGCATAGTGGTGGTCGCGCTGGTTCATCTCCTTTAGCTCGGACTTCATATTGTCGCGCAGGTAGTCGAAGCCGAGCTCGTTGTTCGTCGCATAGGTGATGTCGCACGCATAGGCTGCGTGTTTTTCGGTTTCGGGTTGTTGCGGGTAGACGACACCGGTGGTCATACCCAGCGCGTCATAGACCTTGCCCATCCACTCGGCATCACGCTTCGCGAGGTAGTCGTTCACGGTGACCACATGAACGCCCCGTTTCGTCAGCGCGTTGAGATACGCCGGGAAAGTGGCGACCAGCGTCTTGCCCTCGCCGGTTTTCATTTCTGAGATGTTGCCCTGGTGCAGGAATATCCCGCCCATGAGCTGCACATCGAAGGCCCTGAGGCCCAGCGCACGTTTGGCGGCTTCACGGCAGTTTGCAAAGGCCTCGGGCAGGATCGTGTCCAGCGCCTCGCCATTGGCGACCCGGGCCACGAATTCGGCGGTCTTTTCCTTCAAACCCTCGTCGCTCAACGCCTCAAACTCGGGCTCCAGCGTGTTGATCTTATCGACAAGCGGGCGGGTCGCCTTGATCTTGCGATCATTAGGGGTGCCAAAAACCTTCTTGGCAAGTGTTCCGATACCCAGCATGCTTTCTCCGCAGGTCAGCGAATTGACGTCAACGTGTGAGACGAGGGATTGCCCGCCCCCGCGTCGAGCCATAGGAATGGCGGGGAAAGAGCGGCCTGTCGCGCCTCAAGGCGATGTAAGGGGCCGCTTGATTAGTGTCAACGTCGCGGGGCTCCGCGCATCTTCAAGGGATCCGTCAGGATGATCAATTTCAAGCCGGTATTGCCGGGCGTGGCGCTAGCCGCGTCGCTGGCCCTGCCCACCACCGCACAGGACGCCGTTACGGCAGAGACCGTGGTTGCCCGCGTCGGCGATGTTGCGATCACGCTCGGTCATGTTATCGCGGCAGTCCCCGGCCTGACTGACCAAGAGCAACAACTGCCGGACAGCGTATTGTTTGAAGGACTGGTCGAACGGCTGGTGCAGCAACAGGCGGTCTCCACCGCTGCAACCGAGATGTCGCGGATGGTCGAACTGAGCCTCGAAAACGAACGCCGGTCCTTGATCGCAGGGAACGTGGTCAACCGTCTGGCTGCCGAAGTCGAGGTGACTGAAGAGGGCATTCAGGCCGCGTATGACACCCGGTTCGGTGACTTCACCCCGTCTCCAGAATACTGGCCCTCGCATATCCTGGTCGCGACAGAGGAAGAGGCGCAGGCGGTTTTGGAAGAACTGCGCGGGGGCGCCGATTTCGCCGAGCTGGCAAAGGAGAAGTCCACCGGCCCCACCGGACCGAATGGCGGAGATCTCGGCTGGACAGAGCTGGGACGCACCGTCCCGCCCTTCGAAGCCGCCATGACCGCGCTCGAAGTCGGCGAGATTTCCGAGCCGGTGGAGACCCAGTTTGGCTGGCACGTGATCAAGCTCAATGATGTCCGCCAGCCCGGCGTGCCCACGCTCGAGGCGATGCGGGGCGAGCTTCAGGCCGAGGTCTGGCAACTGAACCTGCGCAACACGATCAACGAGATCGTTGGCGCGGTGGAGATCGACCGCGTGGACCTCTCCACCATCGACCCCTCGGTGGTGCGCGATCTGTCGCTGATCCAGAATTAGAGGTTCCGGGGGATGCCATGGGCGCCAAGAGGAAAACCATCAAGAAGCTTAAGGCCAGGCTGAAAAAGACCCGCCGCAAGCTGAAAGAACTGCGCGCGGCGGCGGCGCGCCCTGTCGTTTCTCCCCTGGCGCCTGCGCGCTTTCCGGACATGCCGGTCATCGGCGGGGTGCGTTTCGCCACGATCGCTGCGGGGGTGCGCTATGCCGGGCGTACCGACGTGATGCTGGCCGAACTCGCGCCCGGCACCACCATCGCCGGTACCTTCACCCGCTCCGCCACCCGCGCCGCCCCGGTGCTTGACTGCGAGGAGAAACTGGGTGGAGACGCCTCCGGCGGCGCTGCATTCCTGGTCAATTCCGGCAACGCAAACGCCTTCACCGGCGACAACGGCCGCGCTTCGGTCGCCGCCCTCTGTGAAGAGGTCTCGGGCCTGCTGGACGTTCCAGCAGAGCGCGTCTTCACTTCTTCCACCGGCGTGATCGGAGAGGTCCTGCCACATCACCGCATCACCGCCAGGCTCGCCGATCTGAAGGCCGCGCTGAATCCCGACGGCAGCGCCGCCGCGGCCGACGCGATCCGAACCACCGACACCTATTCCAAGGGCGCCAAGGCGGAGGTCGAGATCGACGGACGGATCGTCCGTATCGCCGGGATCGCCAAGGGATCCGGCATGATCGCACCGGATATGGCAACGATGCTGGTCTACGTTTTCACTGACGCAGGGGTGGCGCAAGAGGATCTTCAAAACGCCCTCAACGACCTTACCGACCGCACCTTCAACTGCATCACCGTTGACAGCGACACCTCGACCTCGGATACGCTGCTGCTGGCTGCCACCGGTTCCTCCGGGGTCGAGATCGGAAACGGGCGAACCGCCTCGGGCAGAGCGTTCCGGGCAGCGCTGCACGACGTGATGCTGGACCTCGCGCATCAGGTTGTTCGCGACGGCGAGGGGGCGACGAAATTCGTCGAGGTAGCGGTGACCGGCGCTGCCAGCGCGCCAGACGCCCGCCGCGCGGCGCTTGCAATCGCAAATTCACCGCTGGTGAAGACCGCTATCGCCGGCGAGGACCCGAACTGGGGCAGGGTCGTCATGGCCGTGGGAAAATCCGGCGCAAAGGCCGACCGTGATGCGATCTCCATCCGCTTCGGCGACATCCTTGTGGCCGAGAACGGCTGGGTCGCAGAGACCTACCGCGAAGAGGACGGTGCGGCGTATATGAAGGCCGACGAGCTGCGTATTGAGGTGGGGCTCGGCATGGGCACCGCTGAGTCGACCGTCTGGACCTGCGACCTGACCCATCGCTACATCGAGATCAACGCCGACTACCGCTCATGAAGATCGTCCTGGTCGCCGCCGTCGCCCTAATCGACCGTGACGGGCGTATTCTTCTTGCGCAACGCCCCGAGGGCAAATCCATGGCTGGGCTGTGGGAGTTCCCCGGCGGCAAAGTCGAGCCGAATGAAACTCCCGAAAACGCATTGATCCGCGAACTCGATGAAGAACTGGGCATCAACACCTGGAAAAGCTGCCTTGCACCCCTGACCTTTGCCAGCCACAGCTACGAGGAGTTTCACCTGCTGATGCCGCTTTTCGCATGCCGCAAGTGGGAGGGAATTCCGCATGGCCACGAGGGTCAAACGCTCAAATGGGCCTCCGTGAAGGACCTGCGCGACTATCCGATGCCGCCCGCGGATATCCCGCTGATTCCCATTCTGCGCGACTGGCTCTGACCCGGAATGCACGCCTTTCGGCGGCAAATAAACATTGGCGTTTCGCAGACTTGCGCAACATTTACGCAAAATTAGGATCAAATTGATTAAATTGTTGCTGATTTCTCAACCGAACCGACTATGTTTGGCTCAAGCGTTCCAATGGGGAGGATCGCCGTATGCTTCGCACCATAGTTTTAGGGAGTTGCGTTTCCGTGCAGGGAACATTCGTTCGAAAACTCGCGAACGGCAAGATCGTCGTCCGCGTTGGCGGCCGCGACTACGCGGGCTACCCGGTGATGGCAAGACAAGCGGCCTAGTCCAGACCCTTGCCACCGCATGAAAAAGGGAAGGCCCAGCGCCTTCCCTTTTCGTTTTCCTGACCGCTGCCGAACGACCTAGGTTAGCGTCCGCTCAACTTCTTCACGCTCAAAGATCTCGATGACGTCGCCTTCGCGGATGTCTTCGTAATTCTCGAAAGCCATGCCGCATTCCTGGCCCGATTGGACCTCGGCCACCTCGTCCTTGAAGCGCTTCAGCGTCTTCAGCGTGCCTTCGTGTATCACCACGTTGTCGCGCAAGAGGCGCACACCCGCGGACCGGCGGGCAACACCCTCGGTGACCAGGCAACCGGCGACGCGGCCGACATTGGAGACCTTGAAGACCTCCTTGATTTCAGCGTAGCCGATGAAGTTCTCGCGCACCTCTGCGCTGAGCAGGCCAGAGGCAGCCGCTTTAACGTCATCCACAAGGTCGTAGATCACCGAATAGTAACGGATTTCGACGCCCTTTTGGTTCGCTGCACTGCGCGCGGGCGCGTTCGCCCGAACGTTGAAGCCGAAGACCGGCGCGCTCGAGGCCTCGGCAAGGCCGATATCGCTCTCGGTGATCGCGCCCACGCCTGAATGCAGCACGCGCACGCGGACTTCTTCGTTGCCTATCTTCTCCATCGCCTGGACGATCGCCTCGGCGGAACCCTGCACGTCAGCCTTCACCAGGATCGGCAACTCGGCCACGTTCTCGTCCGCCTTGGCGTTTGCCATGAGCTGTTCCAGCGTCGTGGCTGCCCCGGCAGCGGCGCGTTTGTCTTTGGCGGCCTGCTCGCGGTATTCGGCGATTTCACGCGCCTGTGCCTCGGTCTCGACGACGTTCAAAACATCGCCGGCCTCGGGCGTACCATTAAGCCCCAGCACCTCGACCGGCACCGAAGGCCCGGCCTCTTTCACGCGGTTGCCCTGGTCGTCGATCAGCGCACGGACCTTGCCCCACTGCTCGCCGACGACGAAGATATCGCCCTGCTTGAGCGTGCCGTTCTGCACCAGAACCGTGGCGACGGGCCCGCGGCCCACGTCGAGCTGTGCCTCGATCACGGCGCCGGAGGCGGCCCGGTCGGGGTTCGCCTTGAGCTCGAGGATCTCGGCCTGCAGAGCGATCGCTTCCAGAAGCGAGTCCAGACCGGTACCATTGAGCGCAGACACCTCGACATCCTGCACATCGCCCGACATCTTCTCGACGATCACCTCGTGCTGCAGAAGATCCGTGCGGACCTTGTCGGGGTTCGCCGCCGGAACGTCGATCTTGTTGATCGCGACGATCATCGGAACCTCGGCAGCCTTGGCGTGATTGATCGCTTCGATGGTCTGCGGCATCACGGCGTCATCGGCGGCCACGACCAGCACGACGATATCCGTTACTTGTGCTCCGCGTGCCCGCATCGAGGTGAAAGCCGCATGACCCGGCGTGTCGAGAAAGGTCAGCTTGGCGCCATCCTGTTCGACCTGGTAGGCGCCGATATGCTGAGTGATCCCGCCGGCCTCGCCTGCCACCACCTTGGCATTCCGGATCGCGTCCAGAAGCGAGGTCTTGCCATGGTCGACATGGCCCATCACGGTGATCACCGGCGGGCGCGGTTTGAGATCGCCCTCGGAGTCCTCGACAGTGTCGATCACATCCTCGACATCGGCGTCCGAGACACGCACGACCTTGTGTCCGAACTCTTCCACAATGAGTTCCGCGGTATCGGCGTCGATGGACTGGTTCTGTGTAACCATCATGCCGTTCTGCATCAGCGCCTTGACCACATCGGCGACCTTTTCGGTCATCCGGTTGGCAAGTTCGCTAACCACGATGGTCTCGGGGACCTGCACGTCTCGCACGACCTTCTCGCGCGACTCAGCCCCGCCCAGCGCTTTTTGCCGGGCGCGCTCCTGCTTGCGCTTCATGGCGGCGAGAGAGCGTTGCCGCCCGCCTTCGCCACCGGCAAGCGCCTGATTCAGAGTGAGTTTACCCGACCGGCGGCCATCGCCGCCGACGCGGCCCTTGCCCTTTGTATCGCGGCGCTCTTCGGGCCTATCGCGGTCCGACTTCCGCGGCGCGGAAGACGGCTTCCCGGCAGAGGGTTCGACCGGGGCGGCCTTGGGCTCCGCCTCGCGGGCCTTGGCCTCTGCAGCTTCGCGCTCCTTGCGCTCCTCTTCCTCGGCCTTAGCCTTCAGCGCCTCTTCGCGTTCACGTTCTTCGCGTTCCTTGGCCTCGGCCTCGGCACGGCGGCGTTCGCGTTCTTCGGCGCGGGCCTTTTCCTCGGCCTCGCGTTGGGCGGCTTCTTCGGTCTCGCGCGCCTTGGCGGCGGCAAGCGCCTTCATTCGGCGTTCGAGCTCCACCTCGCTGATCCCCGCCGGGCGTTTCGAAGGGTCGCCACCGCTCGGGGGCGCAGCCGCGCTCGGTTTCGACGCCGCACCCGGCTTGGGCACGACCACGCGCTTGCGCTTCGTCTCGACAACGACGTTCTTCGTGCGTCCGTGGCTGAAGCTTTGCTTCACCTGCCCCGACCGGGGGCCGCCACGCAGGCCGAGAGTTTTCTTGCCGTCTGTATCGCTCATATGGTCTTCGTACCCTTTCCGGTGGCGTTTCCACCGACGTCTTCGCGCAGGCCAGATAGCCGCGAGGCGTCCTCTACAACACGTTTGGTGAGTCCGCCACCCGCAAGCGCTGCATGTATCACATGTTCGCGCCCGAATGCCAAACCTAATTCCGAGGCGGTCAACACCCCGATATACGTTCCTTTTCCGGGCGGTGAGCTGAGCTTTGACTTGCCCCGTCCGGACCCGTCAGAGGCCTGGATCAGGATCACCGCCTCGCCGGTTGCAAGCCAGGACTTCACCTTTTCATAGCCCGCCACGGCCCGCCCGGCCTTACGCGCCAAGGAGATACCGTCAACCACCCGGCGCGCCAGCTGCCGCTCAACATCTTCGACCAGTGTTTCGGGCATCGAAACGGATTGTTTCGCGGCTCGGGCGAAGAGCTTTTTCGTCACCGCCTTGGTCAGGCTCGCGCGATTTGCCGCAACCCAGATCCCGCGGCCCGGCAGTTTTTCGGCCAGATCCGGGACCACCGTTCCGTCGGGGCCGACGACAAAGCGGATCAGGCCCGCCTTGGGTTGAACCTCGCCGGTGGCAATACAGCGCCGTTCCGGCTCACTTCGGTCCTTGACCCGGCCACCCCGCGTCATCGGCTAAGCCCCCAGGGCCTGAGATCAGGCCCCGGCCTCCTCTGCTGTTTCCTCGCCCTCGGCCTCTTCGCCTTCCTCATCGGCGACGAGGTCATCGGGATCGACCCAGCCCAGCATGATCCG
>JAAUYH010168578.1_pt1 | contig 23980 bp, 23 predicted proteins | sample 7278061 | NCBI WGS metagenome assembly JAAUYH01 (sample SAMN14350203, study PRJNA611818) | marine sediment metagenome | isolation source: surface marine sediment (0.6m) | place: French Polynesia: Moorea | collected 2018-08 | reverse complement strand
AGTTAATCAGTGCTAATTTGGTTAGCGTAAAATTGACGCTAATTTCAACCCAAAACAAAAGACTTTTCTCGGTTTTTTCGTATCACTTAATAAAAGTGCGAAATGTGGGATGTTAACTAAAACACCTTTAAAAATCGAATAAGATAACAGATTTGGCGGTGTAATCTCACTCGCAGAGGTACTGGACTGCAAAAGTTGATTTTACGGTGAGTTAGTCTAAACTCCAGTTATTAGTAATCAATCGTGAAAAACATAAATGAGGAAAAAGGATGACTATAATCGGTTCCTTTTTACCCCAACTCTTCAACTGTTCAATTATTCTTCCGTTTTATCCTTCACACCCCGCACAATACGGGATAATTCGCTTTTTTCATCCACGGTAATACGACTGGGAGAACCACTAATAATTCGTTCATAGTTCCGGAAGGAGTCTTGAATAATCGGCCCGTCTTGATTAATCATATATTCTCGGATGCCTTTATCGTGCCAAGAACCCCTCATTTTAAACACATTAATCGCCCGTGACATTTCCCCGCGAATTTCTACATATTGCAGCATTAAAATGGTGTCGGTAATGGTAGAAATATGAGATTCTGTAATAGAATGGGCCCCCATAAATTGGTCAGTGGTGTTGGTAAAAAATCCAGTAATTTCTTCTTGTTTAGCGTACCCCGTAACCCCAATCACAAATTGACGAAAGGCATTATTGGTTACACCTCTGGCTAAAGCAGATAAAGAATCAATGGCAATTCGACCGGGTTTGAATTCAGAAATTTCTGATTTAATGATTTGTAAATGGTCTTCTAAACCGGCTGATTCAGGATAGGTACATAACAGTTTTAAGAGTCCTCTCTGTTCCATTTCTTCAAAGTCAATACCCCAAGAAAAAGCGTTTCGAGATAACTGGGCCCGAGACTCTTCATAGGCAAACAAAATCGCCCTTTCTCCTTGACGACACCCTTCTTCTAAAAATTTACTAACCAATAACGTTTTACCGGTTCCGGTTGCCCCTGTGGCGAGAATAATGGAGTCTTTAAAGAACCCACCGCCACACATTTCGTCTAAGGTTGCTACACCGGAAGAAATTCGCGCATTCGATGATCGTTGTGTCAATCGCATGGCCCCCAATGGGAAGATATTAATACCATCGTTAGTAATCGTAAAAGGATATTCTCCCTTCATATGGGTTGTTCCCCGTAACTTGAGAATTTCAATGGTACGGCGACGACGTTCCCCTTCTAAAACATTGCGGAGAATAATAACATTATCAGAGACAAATTCTTCTACCCCAAAACGGGCAATTTGTCCATATTCTTCCACCCGTTCTGTGGTTAAAATAGAAGTCACCCCTAACAGTTTTAAGCGGGCAACCAAACGAAAAATTTCTCGTCTCACCACGGAAGCAGCATCGTATTGTTGAAACACTGCCGTAACAGAATCAATCGAAACTAATTTGGCTTTATATTTATCTATGGCATACTGTATGCGTTCAATTAAAGCAGATAAATCAAAACTTCCGACCACTTCTTGACCCTCTGGATCAGGAGACGCATCTAAAATAAACAGTTGACCTTCATCGATCAGTTTCTGTAAATCCCAGCCAAAACTATAGGCATTTTCAATAATATCATGGGGAGATTCTTCAAAGGTTACAAATAACCCCGGATAATCAAAATATTTAATGCCATGATACAAAAATTGCACCGCAAAAAGGGTTTTTCCTGTTCCCGATGTACCACTAGCTAAAGTGGTTCTTCCCAAGGGTAAGCCGCCGTGGGTAATCTCATCTAATCCTTCGATCATTGTCCGAATTTTACGAACACCTTTAGGGGCTAATGGTTGTGGTTGATTTTCACGGGGAAGCGGTTGATTCATGACTGCTTTATCTTCGTTTTATATTTAAAAATTACGATGGTTTATGAAAAATTGAAAGCGAAACCTTGAATCGAATTGTGATAATTACTTAGGAATCATTATCTCGTTCTCTAATTTCTTCGTAGAGAAGATCCAAACCAATTAAAACTTTTTCTCGATCCGAAAGATCCCCAATAATTTTACGGACAGGAGGGGGTAGAATTTTAGCTAAAGTGGGGGTGGCCAAAATTTTGTCTTCTTCGGCCAGTTGGGGATTTTTCAACACATCAATTACCTTCAAAGCATACACTCCTTTAAATTCGTCTTCGAGAATGTTTTTTAAGGTTTTTAAAGCTCGCACCGAGTTAGGGGTATTCCCAGCGACATAGAGTTTAAGTACATAGGTTTTTTTAAAGTCAATCATGGCCACATATCAATAAAAATCTCTAGCGGTTAGGGAAGAATAAAAATTACCTTAGTAGTATTTTATAATCTTTAACTACTTTAATCGATTTGATTCAATAAATCAAAAAGTAAATCTCCTCTTGGAATACAACGGCGATACATTTCTCCTAAATGAGCTAAAATGTCGATAATGGCTAAACGATAATCTAATAAAATTTCCTCGCTGCGTCCTTCTAATTTTAGCTGTTGAGAAAATTCGTCTATTAGTTCCATATGGATTTCTAAGACACGGGACACCGAAATATCGGCAAAGAAAGCTTGATTGACAAATTGATCAATGGTTTGATTAATATCTGACTCTTCGTCAAAATAATTTAAAATAATCTCTCGATAACTAGCTGTTAATTGTTGTAATAATGCCTGTTTATCTTCTGGAGAAAGATTTCGATAAAAATATTTAGGATTTCGTTTATAGTAAACCCCCAAATAACCCAATCTTTCTTTGAGTTTTTCTGCTAAACGACGTTGTTGTAAGAGTAAAAAACCCTGATGATTTTCTGTCTTGGTGTCCTTTTGAGAAGACAGCGCTCGATCAACAAGAAAACAACTAGGGCCTAAGTGTAAAAATTTAGTAATGGCACGATCAATTATGACCTGAACCTCATCCAACTCCGTTACTTGGTGACGAACTTCGGCACTATGGTATAAAAAAGTGGGTGATTCGACAGTGGTCTCAGTTGTGGAAGGAACTTCTTCCTGAAAAATAATCACCGGTAACAGGGTTCCTTGTTCATAAAGTTGGTTAAATAGGGGAAGGATTTTGGGTTCCTCTCTGACCAGTAAACAATCTATGGTTTCACTATGATCTTGTAGGAAAGGGATTAAGTGGTTGACTTGATGGATGATATGTAGACGATAGCGATCGCCACTCAGATGATGGGTCAATAACTGAGTGAGATGTTTATCGCTGCTACAAAGACAAATTGATAGTCGCGTTTGCAATGGTCTGTCGATAGATAAACACAAAGAAGAATAAAACTCCTCTATAAGAAGTTAGCATAAAAGTCTATGGTTTGTGATTACAACGGGAAAATCTCTCAACTTTGTTAAATAATTAATCGAGTCCGTGGATGACCAACTCATAATAGTCTTGATGAATGGCTTCTAAAGCTTGATATAGTCCCTCTGAATGTATCCATCCCACAAACCCTGCATATAAACATTCTTGTTGTTCATTGACGACAAACACATGAAGGATATTTAGGGGGTTTTTCCGGACTTGAATGGAAATTCCTCTTTCAAACTTCAGGTAAGATTTGGCTTTTTCAACGTCTTTGGAATGGCCATCAGTCATCCCAGGAATAAGTTGTAGTCTTTCGATTAAAACAGTGGGAAAATCTTTTTCAAATAAGGCGGGAGTTGGGGAAGTTTTCCAAAATTTTTGAATCACTTCTACTAAGGTAGGATGGTTTTTTAATTGACTATGGGAAAGATTGGGTAAGGAAACAAAATGACTATAAAATAATTTGGTTGAGGAAATGGGAATGGTTCCATCACTTCCGTTATCAACATTACCCGCAATGACTAATGTTGGCACAATCTTTGTGATTCTATCTGCTTTTGAACGGCGACTTTTTCCTAAGTCTGAAGCAATTCCAACCCCGATGGATAACGGGTCAATAATTCTAGCTAAATCTGCCCCCCCAACGGGACAAGCAATTAAGACTAAAGAGTGTATTTTTTCCCACCATTGAGGATTTTGGTGAAGCACTTCTATCCAAATTAACCCTCCCATAGAATGACCGATGATTCGCCAAGGGGTTTGGGGATATTTTTGAATAATCTCTTCCGCTTTTTCCCTAACCATTTCAATTAATGGATCTATACTTAACCAGGTTTTTACCCACCCTAAATTGGGACTTACAATAATGGTTTGATCGTTAGCTAATGTGGTGGCTAGTTGACTGATTTCTTCATTGGTGTCAGCCCATCCGTGTTGAGCAAATAGGATAAACTTAGGCAGATCATTCATGGTTTATTTTGTTATTTCTCGGAGTATAATTTAGCAGCTAAGGCAATAGCCAGAGGAAAGATTTTATGCTCTTGTATTTGAATTCTCTCGTGTAAAGTTTCTGGGGTATCGTTGGGCAAAATGGGAACGGCAGCTTGTAATAAAATGGGTCCACTATCTACTTCTAAACTGGCTAGATGAACGGTACATCCTGTTATTTTAACCCCTGCTTTTAAAGCTTGTTCTATTGCTTTGATTCCTTTAAAACTGGGTAATAAACTAGGATGAATATTGATAACATGATTAGGAAATGCTTCTAATAAAATGGGGGTAACAATTCTCATCCAACCTGCCATAATGACCCAATCAACCTGATAAGATTTAAACAGATTTACAATAGCGTGATCGAGGTCTTCTCGATCCTTAAATTCTCGATGATTGAGTAGCTTCGATTCAATGTTTAAGGCGGCTGCTTTTTCTTTAACGGTTGCTTTGGGGTTATTATAAATTAAAAGCGGGATTGTGGCGTTTAATTTTTGTTGATTGATAGCTTTGGCGATCGCTTCAAAATTGGTTCCACTTCCTGATGCTAATACCCCTAATTTTAATGGGGTTTCTAGTTTCAAGTCTTCATTAGATAATTGAGGAGAAATAAAACTAGGTGTGATATTTTCCATCGTTAGTTATTATTTTAAGTTGGTTCCTATTTATTAATCATATCATTTTTATTAGTCTTATTTTGCTCTTCATGCACATTTTTATTCATATTTATTCTAATTGTTTTTTAATCATTTTTTGAACAGCAGCAATGGTGGGATTGATCTCATAGATTGGTTTTTTCAATTGTTGAGCATATGCTTGTTGTTCTTGTTCTATCATCATAATATCTTGTTTCACTAATCCATCGAGCATGGTTTGTGCTGTTCCAAACAGTTTATCTTTAATAAATTGTCGAAACCATTGTGGTAATTTGTGTAATCGGTGAAAGGCATTTAAAGAGGTAAAATGAATTAAATAAGCTTTAGTATGGGTGAGGTTAATGGGACAAAGTAAGCAATAAATAGTAAAATCTTTCCCTAGGGTTGAACGCCAATGGGGATAACCATAACTGACCATTAAAGATTCAGGATGCAACACACGAAAGCGAGGAAAAAATAATTGAGAAATTGACCAAATTTTATCAATTTTATAGTAACTTTTGGCTTCATATAATCCCTCAACTTCATCTTCAGTGGTAATTAAATTTTTCAGTTTTGCTTCTGTCCAAGCTTGATAGTTATTATGAAGGTGACCATGATACATATCCATCAAATTTTCAATCAGAAATGAAAAATGTGCTTGACAATCAATCAGCGAAACCGTGCCAATATAATTAAGATGTTCCCATTCAGGAATACTCATAGGTTTAACTGTTCCTGATTCTAACCATTGTTTATCGCCTAAAAATATCCAAATAAAGCCATCGGATTCTTGCACAGAGTAATTGTCAATCTTACACTTTGGTAAAGCTTGCTTCTCTGATAAATAGGGGATAAAAGTACAGATTCCCTCCTGAGTAAATTGCCAACCATGATAAGCACATTCTAAAAAATTTTCAACCACTTTCCCCTCACTGAGTTTAACTTGACGATGAGGACAACGATTTTCTAATCCATGAATCTTTCCTTTACTATCTCGATAAAGTACAATGGAATGGTACCATAGGTTCACTTCTAGGGGTTTTGTGGTAATTTCTGTACTTTGTGCTACTGCATACCAATGGTTTAAATTAATTTCGCAAGTCCTAATATCCATAATTCAACCATTATTTAACCATCAAACTTACTATAAAATATGATTAAGGATTGGATAAAGGTCACTGGAATTATCACAAAAGGCCATCAAGTTGCTTCAGGAATGGCTAAAGATAGTCCTTATCCTCAAGGAACCATTGAAATGCAAACCCCTTTCTTTAAAAAACGAGGGTTAGATATTTCCCCATTTTTTCCAGGAACCTTAAACATTAATATTCGTCCTTACAAGTTTAAACTGCACAATCCTCAATATACTTTTAAAACTGTACAATGGAACCCTCACTCACCAGCCGAAACTTTTTCATTTTCTTGTTGTCAAATTCTCTACAGACAAGTCAAATATACAGCACTCATTTACTATCCCCATCCTGAAACAAAACCGACCCATTTTCAAGATGATTCAACCCTAGAAATTTTAACCCAATCTCTTAATGGTATTGAATATGGTCACTCCATAGAACTCAACCTAAATCCTGCTGAAATTGATATTTTCTCTGATGAGAGGTAGAATACAATATGATGAAATTAGCAACGAAAATTGAGGCAATTCTCTATCTAAAAGGTCAACCTCTAACACTGATGGATATTGCTCAATGGGCTAACTGTGAAGTGGATACAGCACAAGAAGCCATGATGGAGTTAATCTCCGATTATGCTTATCGTGAAAGTGCTTTAGAAGTAGTGGAAACGGAAGCCGGTTATAGTTTACAGTTGCGCTCAATTTTTGATGAACTTACCGACGATATCATCCCCGCAGAACTAGGGAAAGGGGTTCTCAGAACTCTAGCAGCCATTGCTCTAAAAAACCCAATCGTACAAACTGATTTAATCGAACTCAGAGGAAGCACTGCTTATCAGCACGTTCAAGAATTAGTTGAAATGGGTTTTGTTCGTAAACGCCGTCAAGAAAATGGTCGCTCCTATCTCCTAGAGGTTACCACAAAATTTCATCAATATTTTGAAATCGATCAATTTCCTCAATCTACAGATTAATTTTTAGCGATTTTCCGTGGTAGGGTTTATAGTGGGAATATATACAGTGGAACATAAGTCAACCCCAATTTTGGAGTTCTAATGGTATTCAACTTTGATTTTTTCCCTTCTGAACCAGAAGAACAAAACGCAAACGCCCTGATTCAATACTTACAACAACAACATCCTGATACCCTCTCTCGCATTGCTCAATCAGCCAGTCCTGAAATTCAACAAATTATTACGCAGAATGTACAGGGATTAGTGGGAATGCTCCCATCTGGTGATTTTAACATTCAAGTGACTACTGATCGGGAAAATTTAGCTAATCTTCTTGCTTCGGCCATGATGACTGGGTATTTCCTCAGTCAGATGGAACAACGGAAGAACCTGGAAGCTAACCTATCCAATGTTGATTCTATCTCCTCCCATCACTCCCATGACCAAAAAGATAAAGATTAAGGGTGAGGAGTCGTCAACAGTAAGGGACAAGTCAAGGAATCATTACCTATCCTTTTCTTATCCCTTCAGTTTCTCGGGTTTAACCCCCTTTGGCGAAACTTCCCATTACTAAAGCGGATAATAAAATTCCCGGGCTTAATAAAGCAATAAGTAACAGCAATTGGTCAACAGTCATAGTATACTTCCAAGTATTGATAAGTTCTTCTGTCAAGTTAACGCATTTTTCATGATATTTTCCTCAGTTAACTAAGTTTTAATACAAATCAGAGATATCTAATATTAGTATCAATGAAGTTATCAATTTAAGAATAAACGTAAACAAATGTTAAAAAAAATGCTCCAATGTAAACAAGTCATTCCCTTAATTGCCACCTTGTTCAGTCCAGTCCTGATGACTTCAGCCGAAGCTGTGACGGTTATCCAGGATGGTATGGGCAACGCCATCGCTATTGAAGACATACAAATTGTTGAAACGGGGGTACAATTGCCCGGGGAGGATGTCCTCACTACCGTCACCAGTACCTATCGGGTCGACTTTTTACTCGGCTCATTTAACGCCATTTTTGGCGATCCTACTCTACCTGACTTTGATACGTCCTGTGATTTAGGGGAGAGTAACAAGTTGTGTTTTTGGCAGAATGATCCCCAAGCGGAATTAGTTATCGACCAAATTAATGGTGCTTTAAATGCACTCAACCCTGTCCCCTCCTTCGTTGCGGGAATACCATTTGATTTTCCCTCTCCTCCCCTCCCCAACACCAATAACTTTTACTATGTTCCCAAAGATTTTGATGGAGTCAATGTGATTACTTCCCGTCAAGGGAGGAACAACGATGACAATGTCTGGGTGACTGAGACAGCCGACTTTCCCACTGGTACTGGTGTTGTTACTTCCTACGCCGGTGCTACCCTAACTGCTCAAGAATTTAAGGCAGAAATCCCCGAATCTTCCAATGTCATCGGTATTATTGTGATCGGACTGTCTATGATTTTAGTCACTAAAAAGAAATAATCCCTAGTGAACCATTTAAAATATCAATTAAACTAGAAACAAGCTCCTTTGATCTGGGCTTGTTTTTTACGTTCTGCTTACTTTAGTTGTTGACATAATTCTCGAAAATGCTCTCCTCGGTGTTCAAAGCTTTGATATTGATCAAAACTCGCACAAGCAGGGGATAAAAGCACGACTTTGATGTTGAGTTTTCGTCCTAAACTTAAACTTTCTTCCACTGCTTTATCCATAGTTTCAACAATTTTATAATCATGATAATCAGCATCGTGGAGACGTTGAGCAAAATTTTCAGCCGCTTGACCAATCAATAAAACTTTAGCCACTTTTGACTTAATTTGTGTGATCCATTTACTATCGTCTCCTTCTTTTTCTTCCCCTCCTGCAATTAAAATAGTCGGAGATTTGACTGATAATAAACCCACTTCTGCTGCATCATAATTCGTGGCTTTACTGTCATTAATAAATTCAATTCCATCAATCGTGATGATATATTCTAAGCGATGAGGAACCCCTGTAAATGTTGCGATCGCTGAAGCAATAGACCCTTTTTCAATCCCCGCTAATCGAGCGGCTGCAATGGCCATTAATAGGTTTTGTTGGTTATGAAAACCTGGCATTTTAAACAGATTTAACGGTAAAATTAATTCACCAAAAGCCACCACCCAATTATCTTGAATATAAACCCCTTTACTGGGATCACAAAGTAAATTATCTTTACCTTTTACCGTTGTCCAATAAGCATCGGCCCATTGATGTAACCCTGTTTGATGTAAGTAAGGATCATCCCCATTAAAGACTTGATATTCACTACGATATAATAAAGAGGCTTTGATGGCGTAATAGTTTTCTAGGGTTTTATGACGACTTAAATGATCGACCGTAAAGGTTGTCCAAAGACCAATTTTAGGGTTTAATTTTTGGGATGATTCACACTGATAACTACTAATTTCCGCAATAATCCAATCATAGTTAGAAGTGCTATCTTTTTTCAATTTAGAGAGAGCTAATTCGCAAGCAGCATAACCAATGTTACCGCAAGAGGGTGCATTTAATTTGGCCCCTTGAAAAATGGCTGCTACTAATGCGGTGGTGGTGGTTTTCCCATTGGTTCCGGTAATACCCACCCAAGGACATGAGTTAAGATATCGCCACGCTAATTCTAACTCTCCTATGGTATCAATATTTTGTTGACGGGCTTCTATCAAAAAAGGAGTATCCCAAGGAACACCAGGACTAACGACAATTAATTGAGGTAAAGAATTCGTATTTAAGTGAGGAGTATGACCTAATTTGACTGTGATTCCTTCTGCTTGTAATTGTTGTTGTAACGGGGTTAAATTAGGGGAAGTAGAGCGATCGCTAATTATCACTTTCCATCCGTCTTCTTTAAGGCATTTTGCAGCAGCAACCCCAGATCGTCCTAGTCCGATAATATAAGCTATGGCCATCCGTTTTATGGCTTCCTTGTTTATGGATAAATTACCCCTTATTCTAGCACTTTATGAGAATTAAACTCAAGATTTAAAAAGCAGGAAAGTTAAATATTTATCAAATGTTACATTAAAGCAAACAAGTCAAAGGAAATAATAAATATTCTAAGAAAAAGAGTCGCCAAATAAATTGATAAAATTCAGTAATAGAATTTTTTTCATCTAAATCAACTTGTTGACTGCGCCATAATAGTAATGCTAGTAACCCACAATGAGAAGTCATCAATAATAGTGGATTAATGTTAAATACAGGGAAAAAACCAACAGTTATCATCCCTATATAACACAGGATTATAACGGTACAAGTCATTCTAAAGATTGCTTTTTTCCCTAATAAAATAGTAAAAGTAGTAATATGATATTGTTTATCCCCTTCGAGATCAGGAACATCTTTAAAAATAGCGATCGCAATCGTAAAAACAACCACAAATGCGGTCAATATTAAAACTTCAGGGACTAAAAAAGATTGAGCAGTGAAACATTGAATAAAATACAAAAATAACCCTAAATTAACAACAACACCCCGAACGGTAAAAATACAAAAAGCAGCCAATAACGGAAAGCGTTTTAAGCGAATGGGAGGAAAAGAATAAGCAGTACCAATCAGTAAACTAATCAGTACCGTTCCCCCTAACCACCACCCTCCTAAAAAAGCAACAATTAAAGCTAAAATGCCTGTAATACCAACAATATAACGCCCCTGACTGACAGAAAAATCTCCTGATGCTAAGGGAAGATACGGTTTATTAATTCTATCAATGTCTTGATCTTCGAGTTGATTTAATCCCACAATATAAACATTGCCACATAAACAAGCAAATAAAGCAATTAATAAATAGGGAAGATTATCAAAAGTAGGTGGATTTTCTGCTGTTGCTAAAGCAATTAAGTATAAAGCGAAGACACTTAAACTGGTTCCTACAATCGTATGAGGACGAGAAAATTCCCAGAAACTTGATAACCAAGCGAGGGGTGTTTTCCAAAGAATTTTAGGATTATTAAGAGACGGTTGAGACATAAAAAAATATTTTTTTTACTAGAATAGTATATCAAAATTAATTGTTAACTTTTCCTCTCTAGAGAAGATAAAACTTGATAGACTTGTTGTACAAAATTTTCAATCGAATACTTTTCCTTAGCAATTTTCCAGCCATTTTGTCCTAACCCTTGTGACCAAGAAACATTGTCTATAAAGTTTTCCATACAAACGGCTAATGTTTCAGGTTCATTGTTTTGATAAAGTAACCCTGTGACCTCATGTTCAATTAATTCGGAAGTTCCTGCGTTATCATAACCGATCACAGGACGACAAGTCGCCATTGCTTCTATGGTGACTCTTCCCATCCCTTCACTCGCAGAACACATTAACACCGCGTCTGAAGCAAAATAAGCTTTAAACGGGTCGTTAAGATATCCCCAAAATTCTACTTTATCTGAAATTTGTAATTCATTAGTTAATTGTTTAAGATAGGTTTCGTAATTTTTTTCCCCTGAACCAACAATAATCAGACGAATATTTTGATATTGTTTTGCTAATATTTTTATAGCTTTTATGGCTATTTCATGACCTTTTTGGGGATAAATTTTACCCACTAACGCAAAGGTATAAACTTGATTTTCATCGAAGGGATAAGGATGACTTAACTGATACCAATCATCAAAGTTGGATTGAAAAGCAATTCCATCATAGATTATGTGGAGAGAGGGAATTGATATCTCTTTAAAGTGATAATCAGTTAACGCTTGAGACATGGTAATGACAGCTTCTGAATTTTTTACAGAATATTGAAACAGCTTTTTTCCCCAGTCAAATTTAAAATTATAATCACGATCTACAAATTCTTTAATATGCCAAATATGAGGGATTTTTAATAGTTTAGCTACAACTAATCCGATATTAATGACAGCAGAATTAGTGTAAATTATATCAGCTTCCCACGTTTTGATGACTTTCGTTAATTCTGGAATCAATTGTATATTTTTTAATAATCTTTGCAGTTTCCAATATATTTTTTTACTGGGATTTTTGCTTCTCCTTGGCATATCAATCCAACATTCTATTGGAATCATAGCAAAGGGAATATTTCTTAACTTCAATTCTTTGCCGATTTTCCCTTTTTTGGGAAAAATAACATGACAATTTATGTTATATTTTTTCAGGCCATCTATCAAGTTAATTAGACCAAGATTAGCCCCATATAAGTCTGAGTAATGAGTCAGAAAAACAACATTCATTATGATCTTTTAATTTAATTTAACTGAGTAGTTTTTGATACATTTCCACTAATTGATCCATGATTTTATTCATGTCGTAATTAGCTTCAACAAATTGTCGTCCTGTTAAGGACATTTCTTCCCAAATTTGGGGATTTTTAACGAGATATTCAATTTTTTCTCTTAAAGCATCCACGTCTCTTTCGGGAACCAAAAAGCCTGATTTTTCGTTAACAACTCCTTCAGGAATACCACTATGAAAGGTAGAAACCACTGGTAAACCAATTCCTTGTGCTTCTTGTAAAACCGTAGGTAAACCTTCTTGATCTCCATTCGCAGCAGTGGTACTGGCTAAAATGAAAATATGGCTATCAGCATAAATTTCTCTGACTTCTGTTTGTGTCATTCCTCCTACTAATTGAATCTGCTGTGAAACTCCAAGCGTATTGATTAATTTGTTGAGTTTTTTTTCTAGATGTCCTGTGCCAACGATGCGATATAATATACTAAGTTCAGGATTTTTTTCAATAACTTGACTGACAGCTTTAATAGAATATTCAATACCTTTTGTTTCTACTAATCTTGCGACTGTTAAGAGTTTAATGGGTTCATCCGGTTTAAGAATGCAAGGACGAAACTGATAACGCGATAAATCAACACTAATAGTCGGTAATTTTTGAAGTTTTTCAGGAGGACAACCCAATTCTATAATCTGTTTATTCATGGAATGAGTCAGTCCTAGAAACAAGTCTCCTGTCTCAAATAATTCATTATAGACATCTTTTCCCGCAATTTTTGGATACTTTGTTACATCTACATCATAGTAAGATGTAATTAGCTTCTTACCCTCAATAGCCCCTACTTGTTGAAGTTTTAATGCTTTGTTTCCTAACATCCCAAAATGACAATGAATGATGTCATATTCTTGATGATGTTTTAAACAAGAAATCCCTGCATAAAATATATCTAATGATTTTGATAATTTTCCTGGTCGTGCTGAACCTATTATCCTAAATAAAATAGGTAAGCGTTTCCACGGTTGGATAAAAAAGCTAATTAACAGTAGTCTAAAAGCGTTTAAATAAGCAATATATTTGTTCTCTGGTCTTTGATCATAGTAGGTTTTTTCTAACAGTTTATACTCTTCAACATCAGGATGAATTTTTGTCACATCTCCGGGTTGAATCGCATAAATATGGAGGTCATAACCTCGGTCTATTAGCCCTGTAATTTGATTGAGAATAAAAGTTTCTGATAAAGCGGGAAACTGACCTAAAATAAAAGCAACTTTCATGGTTTTACTATTACCATACATTACCTAAAAAAGAACAATAAAGTCTATTTTCTAAATAATATCATATTAGGTGACTATCTGTAAATACTACCTAATAATAACCACAATCATAATCATGTTTACCATAATCTAAAAGATATTTTTATTATCTTACCCTAGGATTATTAATAATTTTTCTGTCACCATAAACTAATAACTTATCTAAAGTTTGTAATCTATTTTCCCAAACTTGAACTTGATAAGGATAAACTTGTTTATGGTTTCTCATCCAACTAGGAAATCGTTGTTGAAACTGTCTTAAGGTTTGTTGGGCTATTCTTAAATTTTGTGCTGATGGTTCTGCTGCTAATTTTTCTAAAGCATTTTCTAATCCTTTGCCTTGATTATCAATTTTCTTAAGACTATTTTTATCCAGTTTCAACTGTTGTTTATCGGATAAAAAACTCCATTCTCGTTGTAGAGATTGATAACGAGATAAAGCAGTTTGAAACGGTTGACGATAGGGTAAAGGCTGTTTTTTTTCTGACCTTTGAATACCATTCAATAAACTTTGCAAAGAGGGGGTTAAATTTTCGGTTGCAAACAGAGAAAACCCACTAATGGGCATATTACGAACAAATTGTAATTGATCGATGGTCACAGGGTCAGGAACCTTCAATAAACGTAACCCAGGAATCACTAAAGCAGATTTAGGTAAACTATCGTCAAAAGCTAATTTGATCCGTTCTTCTAGATTACCAGTATCGAGGGCATAGGTCATCAAAACAATCATATCTACCCATTCTTGTTCCATCCATTCTTCCCAATTTTGTTGCAAACTAAAGAGGCGATCGCGTTGTTCAATGGGAAACACAGAAGCCGAGATAATCAACTCAGGTTTAATCTTTTTTAAATGACTAGATGCCGTAGCAACAAAACTATCAACTTGACGAATACGAAACCCTGTCCATTGATTCCATAAAGGATGACCGGGAGAGATTCCAATAGGGTCAACGCCAGTCATTTCTTTAAACAGATAACGAGAGGATTTACTATAACCAAACGTTTGATTATTGTGGGGTTGTTGAAAGGGATAACGAATATAATCAAATTGAATCCCATCCACATCGTAATTGCGGGCAATTTCATCTAATAAAGATAATAAATATTTTTGAACCCTAGGGTTAGCCGGGTCAAGAAAAGCCTTTTTAAATTGAGGCCCTCGATCAAAATAATTGCCATTTTTATCCGTAATACCCCAGTCAGGGTTACGAGAAAGCACCGGTCCTAAATAGTCTTCGGGCTGTTCTAATACCTTATTATGACCTTGGTTAGCGGCTGCAAACACCCACACCCAAGCATGAAGTTCCATATTCCGTTCATGGGCTAATTTGACGGCAGCTTTGAGGGGGTCCCACCCCTTCGTTAAGGGATTTTGTTCGGGGGCTACCTGACTCGGATAAATGGGGTAACTGGCGTTAACCGTCTCCATGAACACCGTATTAATACCCGCTTGGGCCATGCGATCGAACAGTACCGCTAACTCCGCCTCGGAACGGGTTTTGACAATACTACCTCGATCTAACCACATGGCCCGTACTTCCGCTTGAGCGATAGGGCGATCAGTCGGATAATGATCCCAGAGACTACGACGGGCTTTTAACCAAAGTTGTCGCGCTTGATCGTACTGTCGTTGACTTAATAATCGTTGAAAGTTTTGCAAGCTAAGCTTCGCCTGGTTGAGCGTCTCTTGGGACTGACGGAGGGATAAAGTAGTTTGGTTCGAGAAGGGTTGATTATGGGACAGAGAAGCCAGAAGGGTACTTTCAAAGCGAACGATGAGGTTAGATAACTCCTCGGTCATGGTTTGAGCTTGTTGAGGGGAAATACTCGGTATTGTCCTACTATTTCGACCGTAATTAAACCTTTGAGGCCGGCGATCGCTGATTAAGGTTTGGGAGGGAAGGGAAGAGTTAGGGGAGAGATCAATCTCAATCTCAAGTAAAGGATCTTCTGAGTCCGTTTGCGGTTCTTCTGGTTGGGGAATATAAGCAGGGGGTAAAATGGGGAAGGGTTGTTGCGGGGGATTGATATCCACTAAGTTACAGGGGGGAATATCTATACTATTTTCTGCCACTAATTGATTACTTTCGTTAATTCCATAGCGGTTTAAGACCGTTTTTAACCAAGTCACATCGAAAGAAGCAGAGGTAACCCCATTCACGCCCCAACGCCATCCCAAAAAAATCGTTTGATCATTAGTAATAACTGCGGGGGGTTTGTTTTCAGTTAACCAAACAGCTAAGGGTTGGGCCGTAATAGCACTGGGAATAACCACACCCCCGATCAAGGTATCACTAAGGTTAGGGGAATTAACTAACGAAAGTTGATTGTTTTCTTCGACTCTGATGGTAGAAGGGGCAGAATTAGAAAAGCCCCAATAAGACCCAAATAAAGCCCGTAACTGGTCTTTAACTGCCGATTGTGACAAATTCCCCGTCGGACCGCTAACAATGAGATTTCCGCCGCCATTGACCCAAGTTTCCAACGCTTCTGCTTGTTGGCCAGTAATGGTTTCGACATTGGGGAGAAAAAGGGTGCGAACATTTCTGAGGTCTTCGGCTGTTTTCCAGTTTTCTGCTTCAATTAAACAAAATTGAATGCCTGTGGCTAAGAGACGGTTGCGTATAGATGTCCACTGTTGTTGATTTTCGGGACTTTTAATGACTCCAACTTTTCCTAGGAGTGCATGGGAGGGGGTGATCAAGAAACTGTAGGCGATCAACGATGACAGTAATCTTAATAGGGGTTTTGAGGAAAAAATGAGGGCTTGCTGACCCCAGGTTTTTGTTGTTTGCCACTGAATTTTCCTCACCACAACATACACTCCTTATTCCTAAGTTGTCAGGATTTATCAAATCTCGACTATTCTACCGTGAACTATCCCAATTCAGCAGAATGAAGCCTTAAGGATACTCGAGTTAGAAACCAACTGATAACAAAGTTTTGTATATCTTCGGTCAACACTTCAGATTTTGGCAAGATAATGTAAGTAAGAGGGTGTTTCCAAAGCCTCTCAGAACGCTGGCAAGGGACAGAAAAGTTCACACCTAATATTTTAGTGTTGTAACCCGGAGACTAAATGTGGCACTCTCAGGAGTTTAGCAATCGAGGGATCTACGATGCAAGGATTTAAACTCAGATTTTCCGACGCTGTTTGGGCAACTTCCTCGTGTCTGGCTATTTTAATTTTTTCTCTTCCTTGTAATGCCGTCAATGTCCAAGACGTTCCCAACCCTCGTCAGCAATATGGGGGTTGGGTCACGGATATGGCAGAGATTCTCACTGATGATACGGAAACTCGTTTGAATCAGATGATTTCCCAGTTAGAGAGGCAAAATGGTACGGAATTAGCAGTGGTAACCGTACCAGAAACCGCCCCATCGGACACACCTAAAGCCTTTACAACCGCGTTATTTAATTATTGGGGGGTTGGCAAAAAAGAGCAGAATAATGGAGTGCTGTTTGTCATATCTGTCAGCGATCGCCGAGTTGAAATTGAAACCGGCTATGGTATAGAAGGCATTTTGCCCGATACTCAAGTCGGTAGAATTATCAACACCAAAATTACACCACAATTTAAACGGGGTAACTTTGATCAAGGAACCTTAGCCGGAACGCAAGCATTAGTGGATGTTTTAGCTAAAGCCACTGTCTCCGAACAAGAGGGACAAACCACGCTTAACAGTATTCCTAGCTTTTCTTGGTACCTTTATCTAGCTGCGGGGGGTTTAGTCATAGGGGTCATTGGTTTTGGTTCCATAAGGGCAATGTTCAAAAAACCGATTTTAGTCGAACCCGAAGGAATGGTTCGTATTCAAGGGTCAGATGATGAAGAAATACCGGTTTTTGCTCTGTGTTATCTGGGATCTTCAGGTTTAATGTTTAGTTTCCTGATTTTACTGTTAGGAAGCAGTCCAATGACAGAAATAGTCGTTTTAACCTCTGTCTTAGGTAGCTTGATACTGGGTTGGCTAATCTCCTATATCATCACAGGAACCCTCAAAGAAAACAAACATCAACATTCGAGGCGACCTTTTTACTGTTCTCATTGCCAACAACCCTTAGAACCATTAGATTACTCACAGTTTTCATCTTGTCTAACGAAAGCTCAACAAGTGGCCAGCCAATTGGGTAGTATTGAGTTTGAGGGCTGGCAATGCCCTAATTGTGGTCAACAGCCCAATGATTACCGAATCCATATCCGCGCCTATCTATTGGACTCAGAAGACTTCCTTGAATGTCCATACTGTCACGAACAAACGGTCAAACGTACCTGGAAAACCGTAGAATGGCCCACAGCCTACACTTCTGGATTAAAGCGAATTATCGATCAATGCCATTGTTGTGATTATTACCAAGAACAGGAAGAAACCCTTCCACCTTGGAGTAACTCTGATTCTGGTTTCGACAGAAATTCTAATCGTACAGGCAGTCGTACTTTTGGACATTTTATCGGTGGCTTTGGTTCTAGCGGCGGCTTTGGTGGCGGTGGTGGTAGTAGTGGTGGCGGCTTTGGAGGGGGTAGCAGTGGTGGCGGCGGTGCTGGTGGAGGTTGGTAATATAATCAGTTATTGAAACTCTATGGACTCTCAACAGTACCCAATGAACCCCTTAAGTGTGGCACCCATGATGGACTATACCGATCGCCATTTTCGCTACTTGATGCGTCAAATAACCCGCCACACCCTACTGTACACAGAAATGATTGTCACCGCAGCCATTAAACACGGCGATCGCAGCAAACTCTTAGACTTTTCTCCCGAAGAAAAGCCCCTATCCCTCCAATTAGGCGGCGATAACCCTCAAGAATTAGCCGAATGTGCCATTATTGCCGAAAATTGGGGTTATGATGAGGTTAACTTAAACGTGGGATGTCCCAGCGATCGCGTTCAAAGTGGTCATTTTGGAGCCTGTTTAATGGCTAACCCTCAATTAGTGGCCCAAGCTGTGGAAAAAATGCAGCAAGCGGTTACAATTCCTGTGACGGTTAAACATAGAATTGGTATCGATAACCAAGATAGTTACGAAGATATGGCTCGTTTTGTCAAAATTGTTTCTGAAGCGGGATGTCAACGCTTTACCGTACACGCGAGAAAAGCTTGGTTAAAAGGATTGAGTCCCAAGGAAAACCGTAATATTCCTCCCTTAAGATACGAAGCGGTTTATCGCCTCAAAAAAGAGTTTCCCCACCTATTGATTGAGATTAATGGGGGAATCACCAATCTTGAGCAAGTACAGCATCATTTACAGTGGGTGGATGGGGTGATGATTGGTCGCGCTGCTTATGATAACCCCTATTTATTTGCTACGGTTGATCGAGAGATTTATCAGCAAACGGCAACTCAACCCACTCGTCACGAAATTATTGAAAAAATGTTACCTTATATCGATGATTGGGTGAGTCGTGGCCATAAACTCCATAAGATTAGTCGACATTTATTAGCTATGTTTAGCGGTATTCCAGGAACAAAAGCTTGGAAACGACATATTAGCGAAAATGCTCATATACCCGGTGCTGACTCCCAAGTGATTGTCGAAGCGTTGAAAAAGGTTTCTAGAGCAAATAAAAAATACTAATATACATAGCTTTCATTATTATTTATAAGTAAAAAGATCAAAACTATGACCATTAATCAAAAACTATTACCCTCCATATTAACTATTTGCTCTTAATTTTTATTGTTAGTTAAAGTTAAAAGCTAAATAAGGGAATACTATGAAAAAGCGATTTTTATAATATCATTATGTCTGACCATCAGCTTTCCGTCTTTCAGTCTGGTATTCGAGATAACCGTGAACGGGGTATAGTTGGGGATTTTCTTAAAGAAAAGATTGATAATGGTTCTAAGTTGTCTATCGTCTCTGCTTATTTTACCATTTATGCCTTTGAAGCCTTAAAACAAGAATTATGGTCTATTGATGAGTTAGACTTTTTACAGATACTAGGAAATTAGAGAGAGAAATAGATAAGATAGTGTATGAGTTGTATGGGTTAAATGAAAAGGAGATTAAGATTATTGAGGAGAGTGTGAAACCATGAGTTATAATAAATATATTGGTCTTAAAAACTGGTTAAAAATGATGAAACCAACCACTATTTATTTACCCGAAGAAACTGAAGCAAGTCTTCAAGAATTAGCCAATAAAACAGGTAAATCCCTTCCAGAACTTATTGAAGAAGTCATTAATAATTATTTAAGTCAAAAACCCGTTAAATTACCCAAATCAGTCGGAATGGGTGCGAGTGGAAGAACGGACTTATCCTCTAAAACAGAACAACTATTGTGGACAGAAGAATAATAGCAGATACTAGTGGAATTATCGCTTTCTTAGATAGGGACGATCACCATCATTCCTCAGTGGTTGATGTCATTAAAACCCATCAAATTTATATCCCTGTAACGGTTTTACCAGAGGTTGATTATTTAGCCACAAAATATTTAGGAGAAAGAGTCGCTAGAAGCTTTTTAGAAGACTTAGCAGATGGATATTTTGACTATCTTTCTATAGCAGTAGATGATATTAATAAAGCTACAAAAATTATGGAAAGATACAAAGATTTACCATTAGGCTTTGTAGATGCGAGTTTAATTATTTTAGCAGAACATTATCAAATCAGAAAGATTTTAACTTTAGATAGAAGACATTTTAATTTAATTCAATCAGACTATATTAACTATTTAGAGTTATTTCCCTGAAAGAAAATCGAAACAAAATGACAAAATCAAAACACAGATACTAGGAAATTATAGAGAGAAATAGATGAAATTGTGTATGAATTCTATGGGTTAAATGAGGGGTAGATTGCTATAATTGAGGAGAGTATGAAAGGAAAATGAGATGATTTTGTTATAATCATCCTACAAATAATAAATCTTTACAAGTAAGAGAATTAGTTAATCAACAATTTGAACTAATTATTGTTACCACTCAAATTTTAGGAGAACTTTTTAACGTTTTAACCCGTAAACAAATTATAGAATTTGAAGAAGCAAAACAGATTATTAGTGAAATCACCTCAACCTTTTCAATTATACCGAATTTTAATCACTAAATATGTAGGGTGAGCAGATCAAATAACCCACCCTACCATAGTTTATTTTTCTTCTCCCCAAAAAACAATGGAATTATCTAAGGGAATAATGCTGGTTCCAGGATAATAAAAAGAAAGAATTTTTTCAGGACTCCAGCCCAAATTAGCTAGATTATAAGACCCGTATTGACTAAGGCCAACCCCATGACCAAAACCACCGCCAACAAAAGCGTAACCGGTTAATTGATTTTGGCTATTATAGATAGGATCAAGGTAAAAAAGGGTACTTCTCGGGGGACCAAAGGCACTACGAACTTCATTTTTTTGTAACTCAATGGTGCCTTGATCCGTTTGTACTATCATAGTTAGAATCCGTCCCGAATCAGACCGTTCCGTGACTTGCATGGATTTGATAGTTTTGAAATTAGCTAAGGGATGCTTCCGTCTTTCTAAATATTTCTTTAAATCTTTACTTAAACTCACCAAAGTTGCTTGACGATTCCACCGAAAAACGTTGCGGCCACTTTCATTAAATCCTTGTTTTAAACTAATAAAATTGCGGAATGCTTGTTCATTCGCTAAAGATTTTTGAGTGAGATCCCACACATTTTTAGGAGAGTCAATCACTGCTTTTAAATAAGGTCTTTCTTCCCCATTCCAAGCATCACTAAAACTAGCTGTAACGCCCCCAGTGGTGGAAGAATAAAGGGCATCTACTAACTCATTGTTATAGGTTAACACTAATCCTTTGGTCGCTGCGATCGCTCGATCAGCTTTGGGACTGGTTTCACTCAATCCATAATACACCTGACAATGGGTATTAGCACACAATTCGTAATCATCTGCCTTAAACCGTCGTAAATTACGTAACGCATAAGTACGGGCGATAATGGTTTGTGCTTTGGCTGCATTTTGGGGTGCATTAGGTCCGATTTCGTGAGGAACCACCCCTCTTAAATAGGTTTCTAACGGCACATCATTGACTAAAGTATAGGTTCCGTAGGAATTCGGTTGTAACTTTAAACTTCCTCCATAACGCCGTGTTTTTTGTTGAGAATGACTCACTTGAATGGGATTTTTTCCAGGAATAATCTCTAAATAATCACTCTTATATTGTTTTCCGGCAACGGTAAACGTGGCTTGAGATTTAGAGGTTAAAATAGCGGATTCTAAATAAGGGTCTGTGTAGCCTTTTTCTTTGAGATTTTTTAATAAGAATCGGCGCAATAAAGGGGTTTCATACACATCTCTTTTAGCCCAGACTTGCCATCTTCCGGGTTGAGTGACTTCTGTTTTTATCCCTTTGTCTCGCCATTGGTTGGCACTATCTTCTGCTGTTTCAAAGGTGGCGTGATCACTTAAAACAATATATTCTTTTAATAAAGATTGGGGTAAAGACTGCTCAACAATATTGAGGGTGAGTTGAGTGGTGGTTAAGGTTTGGGTTTGTCCTTGAGTATCTTGAAATTTAACCGTTAAACTGTCTCCATTGGTTGCGCTAATGGTTAGCTTTTCTGCTTCGGTTTCCCCAAATCGTTGTACAATACCCACTTCGATATCAACATCTCTGGCCTCCCCAGGTAAACCTAAGATTCCCCCCCACAGAAGCGGAAGGGAAAACAGGGTTAGAAATAAGTGTTTACCCTTAATGGGTTGAGTTGTCATAGTCATTGGCATATCAATACATGGTTTTTTCGCATTATAAACCCCACAACCTATCGGGGAGGGGAATTCGGTTAAGATTTTTTTCCTCTGTGACTTTGTCCTATTTTCCATCGAAATAGTTCCCCGTGATAGCGGTTTCAATTGAGTGTATCAATATTCTAGTTTGAGTGTGGGGAGTGTGGGAATTTGTATTATGACAACTGCTGTGAAATCACTTAGGGGAATCTATGTACGATAACGTACGGACAAAATCAAGACGAATGTATCAAGATGGTTGGTTGAAAAAAACTTAATTTTTGACCTTTCCTGCAACAATTAAGCAAAAATCCCAAGAAATTATCATTTTTCTTTGTAGAAAAATGGATTGTTATCCCAAGTTCCCTAACCTTCATAGACCATCAATTCGTTTTAGAAAAAGTTCTTATCCGTGTTAGAGCAAAATTCAGTTGAAAATCGGTTACTCTGTGCTTTACCCAGTGTAGACTATGAAAGGTTAGCCCCTTATTTGATTTCTGTGGAATTACATTCAGGAACCATTATTTATGAACCAGGACAAGACATTGAGTTTGCCTATTTCCCTTGTTCAGCTATGATTTCTATCGTTTCGATTATGGAGGATGGTGCAACTACTGAAATCGGTTTAATTGGAAATGAGGGGATGATTGGCTTACCCATTATTTTAGGAGGTAAACATCATATTAATCAAGCCATTGTACAAATTCCAGGAACTGCTCTAAAGCTAAAAGATTCTATCCTTAAACAAGAGTTTCAACGGAGCAAGCGTCTACAAAAATTGCTATTTTTGTACATTCAAGCACGATTAACCCAAGTGTCTCAAACTGCTGCTTGTAACCGTCAGCACAAAATAGAACAACGTCTTGCTCGTTGGTTATTATCGGCTTACGATTGTTTATTATGCGATGAAATTCCCCTAACTCAAGAATTTATCGCGAATATGTTAGGAATTAGGCGTTCTGGAGTGACAACTGCAGCTAAAAGTTTACAAGATAGGGGAGTAATTCGCTATAATCGAGGCAAAATTAAAATTGTCAACCAAAAAGCTTTAGAAAATGCTTCTTGTGAATGTTATCGTCTTGTAAAAGATGAATTCTTTCGTTTACTTGGCACTAAACGAGGCTAATCATAACAACAAACAGAGTTAATGCAATATCTGTACGGTTTCGTACAGATTTGTCTTAACTATTCTGTTTATGATTTATCAAGTATTTGGCAGGAATAAAAGCTTTATTTAAGTAGTCGGACATTAATATAGCAGTTCCCATACTTGTGAGGTACAAAGGTGTCGCTTTGAGGCAGGAGGCAGGAGTTAGGCGTACCTCGTGAGTCTGAGAAATGCTATAAAGCAACAGCTATATATTAATAAATCTGAAGATTTTAATTATTAATAATATCTATTATTATGTGTGAACACATCATCAATGTGACAGTAATTTGGGTTCAGCAGGAAATTAAACATTTTTTTGTGCAATATCCAGAAGAAAATCCCTATAAAGTTCTTTTTTCTAATCCTTATTTTCAGGAAGAACTTCTTAAAAAAATTTTATCCCAAATTCCTAACCATAATGTCATTATTGATGATTCAGAAGATTTAATTAACCATGATATAGCAATCAGGAATGATATATGAGAACCCATGAGGACATAATAATATTATGTCCCTACCAATAAGCTGCTGTAGGGATTTAACAATGTTAAATCCTCTTTGTCATTTT